>JADMIO010787502.1_pt1 | contig 97821 bp, 89 predicted proteins | sample 8958161 | NCBI WGS metagenome assembly JADMIO01 (sample SAMN16585339, study PRJNA669376) | soil metagenome | isolation source: Crop rotation soil | place: USA: Cullars Rotation, Alabama | collected 2011
CGCGACAACTTGTCCACGTGGAATTCTAAGCTTAGGATCCCAATGTGCTGGAAAGGTTTGGTAAGTTCGGAAGACAATCGTTTGAAGCTCGCGAAGATGGCATATAGTCATATCACCGATCCTTCAAATTTCAATCAGTTGTATGATGTGCTGGGATCACAATCAAGCAGAAACGAGCTCGACTTGTATATCAGAAATAATACAAATAGTTATAATTATAATGATACAGGTTATCCAAGCAGAATCGCTGTAACGGATTATGAATTCAACAGAGTTTATAGTGATATCAGCGGCAGATTTGGTATTGGAGTGAAATATTCAGCATTGACTGATCTGTTCACCAGGAATGATCAGTTCTTTACAGTAGCGCAGACAGAAAAATTGATCAGATTGGTAAGCGATGAAGATAATCGTTTGCAATTGGCGAAATTATCATACGATCAGCTGGTTGACCCACAGAATGTAGCAGATCTGTATGATGTATTGAGTAGCCAGACGAGCATTGATGAGTTGAGAAGATATATTAATAGATGATAGATACTAGATGCTAGTACTGGATGCTAGATACTAGATTCACGCAGGGAACCCTAATTGTTTCCTGCGTGTTTTTTTGAATAATATTGAATTACTCCCCTACGGATTAATTAATTGCAAATTGCATTTATTACGTTTTTCCCAATTCAATTATCTGGTGAAAATTTCCTCTTTTAGATGAAAAACCCCCGGAAATCCATAAACTTATCCTTCAATATGAATGGAGAAAATGATCATCCTAGACTGGATCTTATCGAATACGCTGGAAAATTTAAGATTCGGGTCACGGGCATGAATATCACGCAGACCATTACTTACTTTGATCTCCGGTGAGAAAATAAAACTATCGAAGAAGAAATTGAAACCGATACCGAACTCAGGACCATAATCATATTTCTCGATCTTGACCAGATCCTCCGCCCGCTTGGCACGTGCGTTACTGGCCATATCGATATCTGCTTTCCAGCCGATCATAGTATAAACACGAAAGTTTCCAATCCGATCACTCTGGAATTTTAACTGAATGGGAAATGACATGATCACCGATTCTACTTTCTTCACCAGCTCAGTTTGATTATCCAGATCCGGATATTTCAGTTTATAATAAATATTACGTTCAATGAACATTAGCTGCGGATTGAACCGAAGCTGAAAGCGATTGGATAAACGGGCAGTTGCTGATAATCCCAATCCTAATCCACCGGAATTATTTGGTTCAGCAATGTAAATACTATCGCTATCCAGAAAACTTGAATGAAGATGCGTATGAAATCGCGCGAGATTAATACCAACCGTAATACCGAAGTAATAGGGTTTAGCATCATGATCGGGTTGATTCATTTCAACCGCATCGATCTGTGCATTTGCGTTCAATGAAAAGAGGAGACCACCGGTTAATAATACCGGGATAATAAACCATTTCAAGGCCTTCTTCCGGAGTAAATACAGCATATTCCTAATGTAAGCGGTTGAAAACCGGTATCGGTGTATCCCACTTTTTTTAAAATGTCAGTAAATAAATGACGGTCAGGAAAAGCATTCGCCGATTCGCTGAGGTATTGATAAGCTTCTCTATTCTGCCTGAACCAGCGGGCCACCTGCGGGGCCACAATACCCATGTACAGGTTGTATAAACTTTTAACCGCCTTATGCCGGGGTTTTGAAAATTCAAGCACCATTAATCGACCTCCGGGCTTTAATACCCTCCACATTTCTGAAAGCCCTTTTTCCAGGTTTTCAAAGTTACGAACCCCAAATGCCACCATTACCGCATCAAACGTACCATCAGCAAATTTTATTGTTTCTGAATCGCCTGTCTGTAAGTGAATCCTACCTGTAAAATGTTCTTTTTCAACTTTTTGCCTTCCAATCTCTAACATACTTGCTGAAAGATCGATACCTTCCACCTTTACTTCTTTCATTTGACGGCAGGCAAGGATAGCCATATCGGCTGTTCCGGTAGCCACGTCGAGTATAAAATGAGGATCCTCTTTTTTCAGCATTCTGATCATTTTTTTCCGCCATTTTATATCTGTGCGTGCGGATAAAAAACGATTCATCTGATCATACCGGCCTGCAATCTTATCAAACATCTCTGCCACCTGTTCCTTTTTTGATTTTTCTGAATCTTTAAAAGGAATGATGCCATCATGTGGGTGTGTTCTCATTGGTTTGCAAAGATACTGGATGCTATCTTCGTATGAATGAATATAGTTTCAGCAAAGTACGTAAAGAGTAGTCCTGGTTATAAAGATGCACCAACAGTAGATGGCCCTGAGTATGCTTTTATCGGAAGAAGCAATGTGGGAAAATCATCATTGATCAATATGATCAGCGGACAAAATAATCTGGCGAAAACCTCTTCTACACCCGGCAAAACACAGCTTATTAATCACTTTGAAATTGTTTCTGCTGATGAGAAAAAAAATAAAAGAAACAAATGGTGGTTAGTGGATCTGCCTGGTTATGGATATGCCAAGGTTTCGATGAAAGCAAGGCATAACTGGGATAATATGATCGGTTCATACATCCGCAAAAGAGAAAACCTCGTTTGTTTATTCGTGCTGATCGATAGTCGTCATGAGCCGCAGCAGGCGGATCTGGAATTTATCAACAAGCTGGGAGAATGGGAAACACCCTTTGTAATTGTATTTACAAAAACAGATAAGAATAAACCAGGTGCAACAGAACGGAATCTTGAAAAACTAAAAGAAAGTTTATCGAAACAGTGGGAGAGTATGCCACCCATTTTTTTAAGCTCAGCAGTTAAAAAAGAGGGCAAAGGAGATATTTTGAACTATATAAATGATTTAAACGCCAGTTTTACAAAGCTTTAGCCAAAAAATACCACATACCTAGTATAATATTGTTGAATATTTATCGCTATTTTGCACCCAATCAGAAGCCAAAATGAAAGCAATCTTATCCGAAAAGAGCCTGGTTGTGATTTTATTTATCATGGTTTTAGTAACATTTTCTCTGGCTCAGGAAGACAGCAAGAAAATGACTAAGATGTACTCAGGTGTTGCTACAGGAATTACTGCGAAAGTGATCGAAGCAAAACAATTAGCAGAGAATAGATAATAGAGAATAGTTCTGCTACCTAATTAACTATTTTATTCGCGCAGCTACTGCTCGCAAAAGCTTCCGGCTTTGCTTTGAACGCGAATCCCATTCCAAGAATATAACCCATCGCTTCTTTCAATGCATCATTACTCTTGAAATGAGGGTTAGTGTTTATGTCTGCATGCACTTCCATATCCACATCGTAAACAGTAAACAGATTACAGAGTTCATAAGCGATCTCGATACTCTTTGCTACTTCCATCAGCATTCTTTCCTTGATGGTAAATTGCTGTCTTGTTTTTTCATTATGAATGAACATGAACCCGCCATGTCCTTCTCTTAGAAATACAATAACAGTCGCAAATTCTGTTTCCTGTCCTTTTACTTGTGAATCGGTTCCGATGCAGACTTTGAGGCGATATCCTTTTTCCGTTTCCCTTTTGATGGCATGTTCAACGGCATCCAGGATTGGCATTTCTATAGGGTCTCCATTGAATTTTCTCCAGCGCATATAAAAAGAGGTTTTTCTAAGTTATAGAAAAACCTCTTAATTGCAAAGGGTACGGATTAATGTTCTGTTACCAGAACGTGAAAAAGTTTATTGTTTAACAAATTTATCGGTCCATTCTCCCGTATTTCCAGTGAAACGGATCATATACATTCCGCCACTGATACCAGAAGAATTGATCGTATTCATTCCATTTGATAATTGTCCTTTTGCTGTCAGCTTACCATTATAATCAAAAATGGTATAGCTGAAAGTACCGGGACTTGTTACGGTTATACTGCTATTCACCAGATTGCTGAGCAGTTTCGGACGATTATCATTATTAGTACTGCGAAGCGTTACGATATTTGAATAATAAGTATGTCCATTGTCGAAGGTTACTTTTACTCTGTATTGCATGGCTGAAGAGATCATTGGAGAATAGGAATAGGATCTGTCGCCATTTCCTGGTTGTGTTACAGCACGGAATGAACGACCATCTGTAGAATATTCCAGTATCTGCTCCACTACCTGCTCATCTGCATCGATCAGCCAATTCAATATGTGTCTGTCGCCATTCAATGAGCCTGTCAACTCCAGTCTTCTTAATGGTAATGAAACGCCACCATAGATCCCCTGCAGTGAATAAGAACCAAGACTTGCATAGTTAGGTGCATACACGTTGCCCTTTCCTTCAATTCTCAGATAATAAGTTCCTGCATTCAAAGTGGTATCGATGATGGAATTCAGTAAGCTTCCGGGATTATAAACATTCAATTGCGTTTGCCCGCTGAATAAAGTTACCTGCATATCCAGGTCGGAACCTGAATTACCGGTGCCAATATTATACGGAGTTGCATTCAAGGTAAAATGCTGCTGCGAAGGAATAACGAATTTGAACAGATCCTGATCGGTATTCTGTTCTACCACTCCGCTTACATTGAAGACCTGATTTACAAATGGGGCGCTTGTTGCCTGGTTGAAAGCGGAGTTATGATCATCATTACGGTAAGAAAAGTTATTCTGTGTTGTAATGATGCTCAGATCACTTTGCAGGTTGTTACAACCATAAGGGTTCGGTCCGTTATTCCACAAAGTGAAATTGCGGTAATAACCGGTTCCCATGATAGGAGCCCAGCCGATCTCACCAGAACCTACACCTGAATTGTATTCAGAGATCTTATTACAACTAGCATCGTAAAGCGACTGATGATAAAGGCCCATTGTATGGCCAGTTTCATGCGAAGTAGCTTCACCGATATTTTTCTCATTGTAGTTCAGCAATGCAGTAAACACGAAGCAAGGCGTATTGTCGCCCCAGGTAAAGGAGCCAACAAAAGAAACGCCGCCTGCGCTGCCATACCATTCGGAGCTAACGGTTAAGATCACACGCATTCTTTTAGTAGCAGGAGCCGACCAGTACTTGGTGGAGTCTGTCGTTACATTCAGGTTAAAAGGCCTGAAGTCTTCCGCAACGCGGTTAAATACGGATGTGATCTGGGTACTGTTAAGTCCGGAGCCACCACAAACGATCGGGCCACTGAAGTTCCAGGAGGTGTTTGCAACTGTATGTCCATCGAAATCGAGGAACAGCGTTGCAGAGGCGGAGGGTAAACTATTTAAAATAGGTACCTGCGCTCTCGTAACCAGTGAACTGAATACGATCAGGGTGATAAGGCCGGATCTGTATAAGTTTTTCATAACAAGGAGGATTTTTTAGTTTTTCAATAGGTACACAAAGGATATAGGATACGATTAAAAACGGGTCAGGAATAGTAAAGCTTATTCATTGTTTTATTCATTTACCAAATCATAGAAATTCTTTTTTACCAGCGTCAGCTGACCATTCTGATCCTGCAGTATGTAGCAGTCGCCATGCTGAAAACTGATAATACGGCCTCTGTACGTAACAGTTCCGTCTTCATTTGTAATTCGGGAAACGGTTAGCCTTGCACCGTTGAAATTGGTAGAACGGATCACCAGGCTTTGCTGGCCTTCAGCCGTTCTTTCAGAAACTGATACCAGCTCACCTTCAAACTTCACAGATGCATCCATGGTAAGTTTAAGGTTGGCGGGTCGGCCTACCGGGCTACTGAAAAGACTTTCCAGATCACCTGCATTGACCTGAATTTTTTCAGGAAGGTTATTGAATAACCTCGGCTTGTTGTAATCCGGTTCATTAATGGGAATTTGGTTCTGTGCAACAGCAACCACACTGCTTAATACTGTGCATACGCATAGTATGTAGGTACGAAGGTTTTTCATTTCAACTTTTTTTAAAGTCAATAGGATATTATTCAGCAGTCTGTAAACTCAACTGCAGTTTTCAGTGGGGACGGTGATACAAGATTTGTGAAAGTTTGAAATAAATCCAAGTACTAAGCCATAGTTTTCACTGAGATCGGGCACTAGTACCCGCATCATATCGTAAAACTGCGAGAAAGAAATTTGGTGATCTACGATCAATACTGATTTGTACTTAGCATAACTAAGGTGCAAGCCTCTTTTGTCTGAATACCCTTTTCTCGTGCTTTTTCTATCAACTCATCATTCTCAGTACCAGGGTTAAAGATGATGCGTTTGGGGTGGAGTGATAATATATAATCGTAATATTCCCTTTGGTTACGCGGATTGAGATAAAGTGTTACAGTATCTACATTATCAAAATTCTCGTGGTCTTTTGTCACCGTTATGTCAGCCACGCGTGTATTCCTGCGTCCGATCGCAACAACCGGATGACCATGACGGCGGAGACTATTAATCGCCAGAAAACTATAACGGGAAGGATTGTCGGAAGCACCAAGGACCAGCGTCTTCTTTTCCATGATGCAAAGGTAAGAGGCAATAGGGAGTAATAAGTAGGTTTAAAAAAGACGATATTGTTTTTTTGGAACCTTATCGATTATTTTTTTAAATGCAGCATCGATATCCGGAAACTGAAATTTAAAACCTGATTGAAGGAGCTTTGTTGGAATTACCCACCTGCTCTTTAATACCAGTTCTGCTTCAGTTCCGATCAAAAAAGTTCCGATTTTCACCATCCACCCGAATGCAGGCAAGCCAAAACGATATCCTGTAGCTTTTCGCAGCGCTTTCATGAATTCATTATTTGTAACCGGATGTGGAGAAGTACAGTTATAAGTACCATTAATATTTTCATGTTCATATGCCCACTCGATCGCACGGCACACATCGTCAATATGTATCCAGGTGAACATTTGTTTACCCGATCCCTGCTTACCACCGAGACCAAACTTTAATAAATTGAAATATGGGATGAGTAAACCTCCGGCACCTAATGTAATTGCCAATCTGAATATTATTTTTCTTGTATGAGCTGTGGTCTGATCATTGAATGCTTTTTCCCAGTTTTTGCAGACACTCATTGAAAAATCATCTCCATATTCGCCGTTGAATTCATCCTGTGCATGATCATAAGCTTCTCTGTAAATGGTTGCTGAAGATGCGTTGATCCAAACTGCCGGAGCTGTGGAAACTTTGCTGATTGCCTCACCTAAGACTATTATCGGTTTGGTCCTGCTGTCGAGTATCTCTTTTTTATTTTTAGCTGTATACCGGCAATTCACTGACTTACCCGAAAGATTGATCAGAAGATCTGCTCCATCTAATTCAGTGATCCACTCTCCTGTATTTTCTCCATCCCATTTTACAAAACGCGTTCGCGATAAATCTTGTTTTGAAAGCAGATTGTATTTATTCCGGTTATTCGCTGCATCTTTTATTTGCCGGGTAAGTATGATCAGATCATTATCCTTTCCAAAATAACGGATCAATTGCTGTCCTATAAATCCGGTACCACCTGCGATAACGATCTTTTTGTTTTGCATAACACTCAATGAAAGATGAAAAGAAGAAAAGCAATAATGGAAACGAAATTGATGCTCACGATCCATTTGTTAACCAGTAATATTCCGGCATACTGCATCCTGCGGATATATTCCCTGACTACGATAATTGTTGCGCCACTCAGGTAGATCCAGACAAAAAGATCTGATATACTGATCCATTTATGAATGATCAGTAATGGCAGTAACAATAATATCGCGGTAAGTGCCAGCATATTTACCTGTCCCAAAAACTCAAAAGCCTTTTTCTTATCAACAGTTAAAGCAAGCATACAGTTCATTCCTACCAATCCAAAATGTGCGGATTGAAGTGCTGTTATAGATATCGGGTCATTAAAAGCAGAAAAAACAGTGGATTGTAAAGGGAATAACATGAGAGTATTGAAGATAAGGCCGATCAAAAGAAAAAGAAACCGGTATCGATAATTAATGTCCGGAGCACAATCAATGGCTCCGGAACTGCATTTTTTTGCAACGATCACTTTTCGATTATAGGAAACCAGTTTGTACAATCTTCTGAAAAACCAATACAGCAGCTTCCATTTACCGACTTTCTTTATCGGGGGAAATTTATCACCCAGAATTGTCAGCAATGCATCCAATCCATATGCAACTGATCCGTTTTTCATATCGATCAAAGGGATCTCATTCCTCGACCGGTTGAAGTCGATTTTTTGTAATAATGATTCATCCAATGTAGAGAAGGCCTTTCTTCCATTCTCAGGCAAAAATCCATATCGGGTAAACAATGAAGAATACCAGCTGCACAGCGGACAATTATCGTCGTATACAAGAATTGCATTTTTCATATTGGTTATGATTTAAGCAGTCCACTGAGTTCTTTCCTCAGTTTTAAATGTACGATCAGATCATTGTAAATTTTCAAATAGTAAATGGCAATAAGAATAGAGCCAACCATTATGGGGATACCCATCAATTGCAGATCATCCGGATCAAATAAAGGGGAGACAGCGAAAGTGATAAATATTGTAGTGAGAATGATTGCTGTTCCTTTCCAGTAACTGACAATTTTGTTTTTAAGACCATTTCGTATGAAAGAAGAAGTATTGAAAGCCGCACTCAGTAATTGCCAGGGTCCAATGATCAGCATTCCAAACATGAACCCAAAAAGGAGAAGAATAGGTATGCTGAAAACTGAAATAATTGCCAGGATCAATTGTCCTCTCTGATCTATCAGCCGTAACCGGATCATAAATTTAGTTTTGTGTTTTCAGAAAAAATTGAAAGAACTATTTCAAAAAAAAGGGCTCCTGGGTCACTTAAATAATTTCATCAATGAACCTACAAACCAGCTTTCCTCAGCCCGGATCATCATGTCGAGTGTTTTATCAGCCTGTTTTCCCAATTTTTTGATATTGCTCACTGTATCCACAAATGTTTTTACTTCTTTATCTCTGCGATCACCTTCCACTGCTTCCAGTTTATCCAGCAGTTCCATCATCGGTTCCAATTCCCGCTTTTTTCTCTCTTTCACGATCTGCTTGACGACCTTCCAGATATCTTTTTCTGCAGTGAAATATTCTTTACGTTCTCCCGGCAGTAAAACTCTTTCTACGAGTCCCCAATTGATCAGCTCACGGATATTCATATTGGTATTACCGCGACTAATATTCAGTTCCTGCATCATATCATCCTGTGTCAGTGGCTCTGAACTCACCAATAACAATGCATGGATCTGAGCCATGGTGCGGTTAATGCCCCAATGCGTGCCGAAAGCACCCCAGCTGCTGATGAATTGTTGCTTTGCTTCTGTGAGTTTCATGACCCAAAATTAGGGTAGGTTTTTGAATTTTCAAAATTTATTGAAAATATAGTATTGATCAATATGTAATTTTAGCCATGGCCAGAAAAATCTTCCTCTTACTGTTCATTCATATCAGTATCCTGTCAGCCGCCCAGCTGCCATTCCGGTTTGCATTTTTATCTGATACGCATATAGGTTCCCCCAATGGAGGGGCAGAAGAAGATCTGCGAAGGAGTGTTAGGGATATTAATTCAATGAATGATATTGCTTTTGTGGTAATAACAGGTGATATTACGGAACTCGGTACCAATGAAGAACTGGCCTTGGCAAAAAGGATCCTGGATAGTCTGAAAGTTCGCTGGTATATTATACCGGGAAATCATGATAGCGGATGGAGTGAAAGCGGCGGATTGATGTTCTCCAAAGTATTTGGGTATGATAGATTCAGTTTTGAATATGGAGGCATTCAGTTCATGGGTTGTGCATCGGGACCTTTTGTCCGGATGAGTGACGGACATGTTCCAAGAGATGCAGTGGATTGGCTGGATAAAGAATTAAAAAAATTACCAGCAGGGAAACCGGTTATTTTTCTGAATCATTATCCGATCAATGATCAGCTGGATAACTGGTATGAGATAACTAATCTCCTGCATCAGTATAATACCTGGGCGATTTTATGCGGACATGGTCATACAAATAAGGCCATGAACTTTGAAGATATTCCGGCTGTGATGGGTCGTTCAAATCTGCGCGCTAAGGCAGCAATTGGTGGATATAATCTGGTTGACGTACGAACCGATTCCATGATATTTTCTGAAAGAAAACCAGAAAATTCCGATGGATACGGAGGAGAAACATTCAAACCATGGACAAGAGTTGCAATCACCACACATCATTATGATGCGCAGAAAAAATATGCAAGACCAGATTATAGCATCAATACAAAATATCCGGTTAAAGAATTATTCAGATATTCTTCTGCTGCAAATATTATTTCTACTCCGGCGGCTGACAAAAAAAATATTATTGTAGGCAATCAGCAGGGTGAGATAGTTTGCCTCTCTGTTACTGATTCTAAAAGCAAGTGGATTTATCGCGCGGATGGTCCGGTTTTTTCTTCTCCTGCAATTAATAAAGAACAGGTTTTCTTTGGCACTGCCAATGGATCAGTTTATTCATTGAATACCTCAACTGGAAAATTAAAGTGGAAAGTTGCTGCGGCTTCACCGGTACTTGGATGTCCGCTGGTTGAAAACAATATCGTTTATATAGGTGGGAGTAAAGATTTCATGGCATTGGATGCTGAGACCGGAAAAGAGTTGTGGAAATATCATATCGATGGCCCTGTTGTAAGTACTCCTGTTATTTATAAAGATGATCTGATCTTCGGAGCGTGGGATACAAATTTGTATACCCTGAATAAGAAAACAGGAAAACTAAAATGGAAATGGAATAATGGTTCTCCGATCCGCAATTATTCACCTGCAGCCTGTACACCTGTAGTTATTGATGGAACCATCTTTGTTGTTGCACCTGATCGGTACATTACTGCGATCGATGAATCAACCGGACAAACTCTCTGGAGAAATAATGATGTAACAGTCAGAGAATCGATCGGAGTATCCTCTGACGGAAAATGGATCTATGGGAAAACGATGCAGGACACCATTGTAGCTTATGCGGTAAGCAGAGAAAAACAATCTGCTGCCTGGAAAATGCATTGTGGTTTTGGATACGAACATGTTCCTTCCATGCTGATCGAAAAAGATGGGAAAGTTTATTTTGGAACCAGAAGTGGAGTGGTGTATTGCATCGATCCTGCAATACAGAAAATAGTTTGGGCATACAAGATCGATAATTCAATGGTGAATACCGTAAGAGTGATGGATAATAATCAGGTAATAGCAACAACAATGGATGGGAAACTGGTGTTACTCGTCGGTATCTAACTGAGAGCGATTCGCATCAATTTTTCGCACAAGAAATTTTATTAATACTCCAAGAATTCCGAGGCCAAGACTTCCCAAACCTATCAGTAATAAAATGCGGATGGTAACACCATCGAGCAAGCGCATGACACCTGTGAACACCAGAAAGCTTAATCCGGTGACCAGCAGGAAATTGGAAATAGAGAACTGATTTAGCCTCCTATCTTCATGAGGGTCATTCATCAAACAGCACTTAAGGTTTAACAGTTAATGCATGCAAGAAACCTGCCATATTAAAGAAGCAATGAAGCAGGATTCTCGAGGTACTTTTTAAAAGTTTGAAGGAAAGCTGCGCCGGTTGCTCCATCAACACTTCTATGATCACAACTCATCGTGATCTTCATAACATTCGTTGCAACAAATTGTCCCCAGGATCCTGCGGATTGTTCTTTCCTTACAACAGTTTCTTTAATTCTCCCTACTGCCATAATACAACTGTCGGGTGGATTGATGATCGCAGTAAATTCATCAATATCCATCATGCCCAGATTAGAAATGGTAAATGTATTGCCGGTAAATTCGTTCGGCTGTAATTTTTTATTGCGGGCTTTCCCGCTTAAGTCTTTACTTTCTGATGCGATCTGTGCTAATTGTTTCTGATCAGCAAATCGAATAACCGGAACTATCAGGCCATCGTCAATCGCTACTGCAATTCCAATATGAATATGATGGTTCCTTCTGATCTTATCGCCCATCCATGAAGCATTCACAGCAGGATGTTGTCGTAATGCCAATGCTGCTGCTTTTACTATCATATCATTGAAGCTGATCTTAACGGGACTAAATTCATTCAACTGTGTTCTGGTAGCGATTGCATTGTCCATGTTGATCTCCATCGTTAGATAGAAATGCGGAGCAGAGAATTTACTTTCAGCTAATCTTTTTGCAATCACAGAACGCATCTGTGAATTCGGAATATCAGTATAGCCTTCTTCACCACTTACAGGAGTAAATGCAGGAGCTGAAGATTTTGCAGCAGAAGCACTTGCTTTATAACTATCGATATCTGCTTTAATAATTCTACCGCCATCACCACTGCCATGAACCGTCTTAAGATCTATCCCTTTTTCACTGGCGAGTTTTTTTGCAAGAGGTGAAGCTTTTAGTCGTCCATTATTCGATTCGCGTTTTTCGGTTATGGTTTCTGGTTGGGTCGTTTTACTTTGCGGCATTTCCGATTGACGATTGCCGATTGACGATTCCTGATTGCCGGCTGCCGTCTGCTGACTGCCGACTGCTTTAACAATCGCATCCACATCCACCTTATCTTTTTCACCAATGATACAGAGCAGCGCATTAACAGGGATCTTTTCTCCTTTCTTTGCTCCTATATATAATAGTGTACCATTCTTATAACTTTCCAGCTCCATTGTTGCTTTGTCGGTTTCAATTTCTGCCAGCACTTCACCTTTTTTCACCGGATCACCTACATTCTTATGCCATGCTGCGATCACGCCTTCTTCCATCGTGTCGCTCAGGCGCGGCATAAGTACTGCTTCATCACCAAAAGTTTGAGGTTTGAGGTTTGATGTTTGAGGTTGATTCTTCTGTTCAATTGTTCCTTGTTCCTCTGTTCCTCTGTTCATCTGTTCCTCTGTTCTTCTGTTCAACTGTTCCTCTGTTCCTCTGTTCATCTGTTCCTCTGTTCTTCTGTTCAATTGTTCCTTGTTACCTGTGTCTTTTAAAAGTGACGAAATATCTTCTCCTGGATTACCAACAATTGCTAAAAGATCGTCTACTTGCAGTTTGCCCCCTTTATCGCTTCCTATATGTAATAGCGTACCGTCTTTATAACTTTCTAACTCCATCGTGGCTTTATCAGTTTCGATTTCAGCAAGCAGATCGCCTTTCTTGACTGTATCGCCAACATTTTTATGCCAGGCTGCGATCACTCCTTCAGTCATCGTATCGCTCAACCGGGGCATTAAAATCACTTCAGCCATTTACTGGAATTTTCGCCAAAAATATGTAATTAGTTTCTCGTTTTTCGTTTTTCGTTTATCGTTCTTTTATCAGCAAGTGCCTGCCTGTAATGAAATTTCATTTTGAACGAAACGCCAAACGATAAACCAGAAACGATAAACGATTAATAATCGAGTTCCAACCTCAATCTATCCTTCAATTCCTTTACCATTGGATATTGTTCCGCCATTTTCTGAAACTGTTCTTTCACAGTTAAGGGAATTTCCATAGGTATTGCATCCTCAGCTCTTTCTTCTACCATTACCGAAAACTGCAGAAGACGGTTTTGTAACTTATCCTTTAAAAAAGCAAAAAGCCGATTTCTATTCTGTTCGATGAATTGCTTTTCAATATTATTTCCTGTTACCGCATCAAATGAGTTGGCATCACGTATGCGCAATAATGCATGTTGAAAAGGAGGAACGGCCGGACTCTTCTCTTCCTTCAGCTTAAGAATATACTCAGCCCAGGCCTGCTGCAATGTTTCATCCTGTAATGGATGTATGTTATTGCCATTTCCGTTATTTCCGTTCTGCTGATATTGTTTGCGGATCTTATCTAAGGCCGAAAGACCTGGTTTGTGCGCAGCATCCTGCGGAAGGTTTGATGTTTCCTCTACATCAGGAGTCTGAATAATTAATTTGGCTTCTGATTTTTTTTGGGGTACTATGGAAGGTGTAAATGAACGAATGGCTGACGTTCGCAGAGCGAGTGGTGCTTCAGTCACTTTTTTTTTAATCAATTGACCGCCTTCAGTTGAGATCTCTATTGCCTGCTTCAGATAACATAAGCGAATAAATGCCAGCTCTGCGTGTAATCTTTTATTTCTTGCTGCTTTATAATTGATCTCTGCCTCATTTAAAATATTCAGCGCACTGATCAGCAATGCAGCAGGAATATTCGCGGCCGTTGAAATATATTTTTCCCGAAAGCTTTCTACCACATCAAGCAAGGCTGCAGCCTTTTCATCCTTGCACACTAACAAATTGCGGATGAATTCCGACATTCCATTCAATACCAGATCACCTTCAAATCCTTTTCGGTTGATATCATCATACAATAATAAGGCTGCTGAAAGATCCTGAGCCATCATACATTCCATCAGCCTGAAATAATAATCTTCATCCAGAATATTGAGATGCTCGGAAGTATTGGCATAATTCAATTCACCATTGGTAAAACTGACGATCTTGTCGAGGATACTGAGTGCATCGCGTAAACAGCCTTCACTTTTTTGTGCGATAAGATGAAGCGATGCTTTATCAGCTTTGATGTCTTCTTTCTTGCAGATATCTTCCAGATGTTCTACTGTATCCTGCGTAGTGATCCTTTTGAAATCAAAAATCTGACAGCGACTCAATATCGTGGGAAGGATTTTATGTTTTTCAGTGGTGGCAAGTATGAAAATTACATAAGAGGGAGGCTCTTCCAGTGTTTTCAGGAAAGCATTGAACGCGGCAGAGCTGAGCATATGCACCTCGTCGATCACATATACTTTATATCTTCCTGTTTGCGGTGCATATCTTACCTGATCCACTAATTCTCTTACATCTTCTACTGAATTATTTGATGCTCCATCGAGTTCAAAATAATTCATGGATGCGCCATCGTTAAAAGAGCGGCATGACTGGCATTCATTGCAGGCTTCACCTTCAGCAGTTGGATTTTCGCAATTGATGGTCTTGGCAAGAATTCTGGCACAGGTTGTTTTTCCAACGCCACGTGGTCCGCAAAAAAGAAATGCATGCGCCAGTTGCTGATGTTTGATCGCGTTCCGTAAAGTGGTGGTGATATGCGGCTGACCTACTACTGTATCAAAAGTTTGTGGCCTGTACTTCCTCGCTGAAACAATGAATCTGTCCATCCCGACAAATGTAAGCAATCGGCTGCTTTCTATAACAGGATCGGATGCCGTTTGAATTCCCGTGTTGGATCAAAAAGATAGCGGTAAGTAGTGAGTATTCTGCTTCGGTAAGTTCCTAATGATTCTGATACATTGATCATCTTGGGATTGAACTCTCCGATCCATTGCATTTCATAATCATCATAGATCGGTTTGCCCATCACATATTTACCATTTTCCATATGGCCCTGCTGTATCACGAGGCATCCTTCAATGATCATATAACTATCCACACCTTTTCCCTGAAATTCGGGAATGATCCCAAACACGAGTCCCGTAAATTTTTTATTCTTTTTTGTGGCTTTGATCCAGAGGAATTTCAGTTTGGCAAAAAGATCAAAACGTCCTTTCAGATATTTGAACCATTGATTCAGATCCGGAAGATTGATCCAGATCGCAACAGGTTCATCTTTATAATAAACGAACCAGTTGATCTTTTCATCGAGTACCGGTTTCATTGATTTGAACATTTTCAGAACAACTCTTTCTTCCAGCTGCTTTAATCCTCCGTGTCCCGCCCAGGCCTTATTATATACATATGTAAAATCCTTTGCAAATTTCTCCAGTTTGTTTTTATCAATATAAACTGCTTTGAAATTCGGATCACTTGCACAATCCGCATGCCGGTCAAAGAATTTTTGCTGTAACCGCTGATTAGCTTTCAATGCAAAACATATCTGATTAAAATAATTTTTGAAACCATAATTTTCAAAAAGCTGCTGATAATAAGGCGGATTAAAATTCATACAGTAAAGCGGCGGAATTTCATGTCCCTGAACTACTAATCCCCACCAGCGATCTCTTTCTCCGAAATTGATAGGACCATCCATTGCCTGCATTCCTCTTTGCAATAGCCAGTGTTTGGAAACATCGAATAACATGTCTGCCGCCTGCTGATCGTTTATACAATCGAAGAAGCCAACTCCTCCAACCGGAAAATCATCTCCCTTATTGCGGTATTTTTTATTGATAAATGCGGCAATGCGCCCTATGAGTTTTCCATCCTTACTTTTCAGGATCCATCGAATTGCTTCACCCTGCCGGAAAGTTTTATTTTTTTTCGGATCAAAAACTTCAATGATATCCTTGTTAAGTGGTCGGATATAGGCAGGGTTATTCCTGTTTATTTCAACATTTACCTTCAAAAATTCTTTAGCCAGTTCGGGACTTGTCACTTCTACCAGTTGCATTGGGCAAATGTAGGAAAGATGTTTTTTGTAACTTAAGTACTGTAAACTATTCCATATTCAATGAGATCTTGTCTGCTATTAAATCTGTTATTGGCAATTTCTGGTTATTCCCAGGTTGCATCCATCAAAGTACCCCCCGAAGATCTTAGTTATATCCGCCGAAATATGGATTCACTGGAAATAATGCTAAAGAGTGGAACTGCCACTTTCGGAAAGTCTAGATGTCTTCTTCCAGAACATTCTCTTTATGTAGTGAGAAATAATGAGATCATATATTCTGCCATTGCCAGGGAAGTGAAAGGAAGAAAAAAAGAAGCGTATATAATGATGGTTGCTTTAAAAAGAGCCGCATTGGATCTGTATAATTTAAAAGATTATGAGAAGGCTGTCATTTACTGGCGAAAAGCACTGGAAATAGCTATAGAGGAACAATTTGTCCATGACGAAATACATGATATAAGAGTAGCATTGAACAATGTTTTCTTTCTTACTGGTGACTATAATAATGTGATGGAGATTTCTTCTGATGGACTATCCAGCTCAATAAAGATCCATGATCTGGAAGGAATGTCGCATTTCAATAATGTGCTGGGATGCATTATGATGAAGCTGAAAAACTTCGATATGGCATTCCGTTATTTTTCTGAAGAGTTGAGATTCGCCCGTGAAGCGGTTAATAAACGGACTGAAGCCCATGCCCTTTTGAATTTCGCTGATTTATATATTGCGCAGGCCCGGATGACTGAAGCAGTAGATTATGTAACCAAAGCGCTTGCCATTTACCGGTCTGATGTCCCGAATATCGTTACGGAAAGAACTGCATATACTTATAATAAGCTTGCTGAAGGCTATCGCCAAATGGGTTTGAATAAGGAAGCGCTTCGATTTAACAGGGAGGCGATCAGGATCGCAGACATTGCATCCGGTGTAAATCATTATGACCGGGCAGCATATTTTATCAATGCAGGTTCGATTTTTTATAATACGAGGAATGAGGATAGTGCTTTGTATTATTTAAGGAGAGCACTTTCCATTGCGGTCACCATCAAACATCGTGAGCTGATGCGCGATGCTTATGATCTGCTATCGGTCATCTTCGCTGGTCAGCATATTTTCGACAGCGCTTTTTTTTACCAGCGAAATTTCCACAATTTGAAGGATAGCTTGCTGAATGAAAATAATGAAAGAGATATTTTACAACGTGAGGCTAGTCTTCAGATCGAAAGACAAAAGCGAATTCAGCAGTCTGAGCTTGCTAAACAGCAACGCTGGCGGAATATCATTATTGCTATTGCACTTGTTATATTAATATCTCTTGGATTTCTTTATAACCGCTACCGTCTTCGCCAAAAGAACATGTACCAAAAACAATTGATCAAGCAGCAGAATGAATTATTCAATGCGATCGCTGCCACACAGGAACAGGAAAGAAAACGAATAGCCCGCGATTTGCATGATAGTCTCGGTTCTGTTTTATCAGCAGCGAAATTAAAAATGGCGGCTGTTCGTGATGAGCGGCCAGAACTGAGCGAGAACGAACAATTTCAAACGGGCATCAGCTTGCTTGATGAAGCTTCTTCCGACCTGAGAGATATATCACATAATATAATGCCAGCTACTTTATCAAAGCTTGGATTGATACCTGCATTGAAAAATCTCTGCAATAATATTTCCAGCAGTAAAGGATTGCAGATAAGCTTTATGGCATATGACCTTGAAGAAAGGCTGGATGAACAAACTGAGATCAGTATTTACAGGATCATGCTGGAGCTGATTAACAATATTGTGAAACACGCGCAGGCCTCTAAAGCAACAGTCCAGCTACTGCGATACCCGGAATATATCAATATAACTATTGAGGATAATGGAAAGGGATTCGATCTAAATAAGATCGCTGTCAATAAGAATGGGATTGGGTTAGGAAATGTAGCAGCACGTGTCGAATATTTAAAAGGTAAGGTGGAAGTTGATTCAAGCGCAGATAAAGGAACCACGATCATCATTGAGATACCTGTCTGACAAATACCAATATGTTGGTAGAATATGCTGTTCGCAAGGCAATTAATTTTAATCAATCAGTAAAACTTAAATGAATCGCATCAGGTTATTGGTGGCAGATGATCATGCAATCGTTCGCGAAGGGATTGTCGCGCTCCTGCAAAGAGAGCCTGGATTTATTATCGCTGGTATCGCATCTACCGGCTATGAAGTAATTGAGCGCTTAAGTCAGATGGAAGTAGATATTTGTCTTCTCGATATTAATATGCCGGGACTGGATGGTATCGAAACGGCAAAACTGATCGCGGAACGAAAACCAACTGTGAAAGTGATCATGCTAACCACTTATAATGAAAGGGAGATCATTTCGGAACTGATCCACCTGGGAGTTGCGGGATACCTGTTAAAAAATTCTGACCGGGAAGAATTGGTTGAAGCGATCAATAAAGTGATGAAAGGAAGGCATTATTTCAGTGATGCAGTCGAGAATCTCATATTACAGGGTCTTGTAGAGAAAAAAAGCACTGAAGCTGTCATTCTTACCGAAAGAGAGCTGGAAGTTGTGCGGCTCCTGGCAAAAGAATATACAAACGATAAGATCGCAGCCGAATTACATATCAGTTACCGCACTGTTGAAACACACAGGAAAAATATCATGCAGAAAACCAAGGCGCATAATCTTGCAGGCCTTATCAAATTCGCATATAGCAAAGGATTAATCGATTAGTTTGCCCATACCAAAAGAACGGTACCTCAAAATACCAATAGATATGTATTGCAGCGGGTAGACATGGACGTTAGTTTTAGCCTTCTTATCTATCACACTAAAATTGCTACCATGACACGATACATTTTTGCTTTGCTTTTTTCCGGAATATGCATTTTCCCTGGATGTTCAAAAAGCGGATCAGACAGTAAGCCTGATCCGAATGGAAACTGGAAAGTTACTGTGATAACAGGAGGCCATTGCTTAGCACCTGCATCCTCCAAGATCATTGCTGTCACTAACGGACAATTCAGTGATGTCATAGCTACTTACAGCGGACATACTCTTTCTATTGCAGGAACTATTACAATGGGCAATATCAAATTTGCTGTTTCAGGGAATGAAACCATAGCCGGAAGTGGATGCAATGGCACTAATGGTTTTTTTGATTATATCGATCCTTCTACGTCTCCAATTGCCGGTAATGTAACGAGCAATTGGGGAAGCTTGCGATTTGAAAAACAATGATAAAAATGCATAAATGAAAAAGCAGCTGCAGTTTTATTTGTTACTGCTGTTAATATGTCTTCAATTCAACTGTACCAAACAAACGGGACAGGACAATGGGAATAATAATAATGGAGGTGGAGGAGGCAATACTCCGAAAGCGCAGGTCACCATCCAGCTCAACCAACCCATGAATATTTATTTACCGAATAATTGCTCGCGTTCTTTTATTATAAAAAATACCGGTGACCCCGGAAGTGTTCTGAATTATACGGTGCTTGACAATGGCGCACTTGGAGGTTATCTAGATTTTACAAATGCTATAGGTTCATTATCGGCAAATAATTCCGCTACCATTAATGTTACGGTTGATCCGCAGTTCGTTTCTTCCCAGTTATTGCCTGGGTCTACTTTAAAATTAGATATAGCTACCCCTGGCGCAACGAATGGAACGCATGCATATGTTTCTGTTTATCCTAAACTTATTGAAGAGCAGGCACAGGAAATACTGGGAGTATGGTCAGGAACATGGGGCGGTAATAGTTACGGAGCAGCTAATCCGGGACAGCCATCTCCTAATTCACCCGCATCTGGTAACTGGCAATTGAATATCCAGGCGGTGAATTTATTTACAGGAGCTGTTTCAGGAACTTTTACGTGGAGTGGAACTGATAGTTACTGGAATTACACATTCGATAGCTTTGGCAATATAACAAGCGCTACGCCAGTTGCTTTTCTTCCGAATCAATCCGTTCCATTTAATGCATCTAATTCCTGGATACAATATCCTGCAATCGGATCTGCATGCGACCGTTTTCATTTAGTGATCAATGACATGCCCGGCTCATCATATGGGATCTATGGTCCTAAGCTGATCATCGATATCGATATCAAACCAAATACTGTGCATATGGTGAGTGGATCATGGGTTGCGTGGCCATTTGCCCCTTTTAATAATGGAGCTTTTAGCGTGAACCAGTCAAACGGACAACTAACAGGTCATCGTTAACTATAGCCAGCTACCAAATAGTTGGTATATAAAAATCCGGGTATTCCGGGATTGATGTCCGTCTTTTATGCAGATAGCTTAGGTATCATCAACTATGCTATACCGCTTATTCCAGTCATTTATACTTTGCCTGATAGCTTTCTCTGCGAATTCGCAGGGTAATGCAGGGTATGTTTGTCCTCGTTGTGGCCATTATGAAAGGTACGCGGAGCCCATGAAAAAGCATACCTGCGCCTATCATCATTTCAATTGTCCATCCACTTCTTCACCTACGCCCTACATACCTGCAAAAAGTCCGGAACAGATCCGAAAGGAAATAGAAAAGAAAGATCTGCGTGAGGCAGCGGAGGATGCTAATGAACAAGGGGTAGATTATTATGAAAAAGAGGATTGGGCAACAGCCATCAATTATTTTAAAGTCGCATTGGAATACGATCCGGATTACGACGATGCAGCTTATAATTTAAAGAAAGCTGAAGAAAAGCTCAGGCTTCAAAAACTGAGAGAAGAAGAAGTAAAAAAAACAGTTCCCGAAGAAACAGTTAAAACAATTAGTATACCGGATCGAATTCAGTCTTTGATGGAAGAAGCAGATCATATTGTTGTGCCTCCTCCATCGTGGGAATCAACTATTGTTGAACAAACAGAACAGCTAAGGTTAAATCAGGAAGGGGACAAGCATCTTTGGATCGCGAATGATATTTTTCTGACTGCATTTGATGAAACGAGTACGCTAAGTAATTCACAAGCGCTTCAATTCAAATTATTGGTGATAGGTGCAAAATCAACCGTTGCTTCTGAGAACGAAGCAGATCTTGTTTTATTTAAGCAAACGTCGTGGTATGAATTGGCGCTGCGTATCCTGAAGGATAAAAAGCATTCGCCCCAGCTGATCGCAGCTATCCGCGCATTGAAAGAAAAAAAACCGATACCAGCAGGTACTGATCCCGAGATCATTAAGCTTGCTAAAGCAACACAAGATCCTGCTTTGGGAAACTCATCTTTACACATTACCATGAATGCATTGCTTTCTAAAGAATCAATGGCTGCATTCTATGAAACTGCAAAAATGGAAGTCATGTCAATGGTCAGTGATAAAATAAAAGGTGCCGTTGGTGATTTGGTTTCAGGAAGGTTCGGGGCATTTAAAGAGCTAAACGATAAAATAAATACACTTCAGGATATAGCCAATAAGGAACAGGAACCATTGTTGCAAACTGTATTGCAGACAAAGATCAGTGAGCTGGGTAAAAAAATGTCAACAACGATCGCTGTTCCACAAGAGATTAAAGATATGCTTGGATTATTCAAATAAAAAAATGAACGATGCGTAAAATAAAAACGGTGGTCATTGCTGCGATTATTATGACCGGTTGCATGACTACCACTAAAACGATAAAACCGACGTCAAAGGCACCTGGATTATATGGCCTCACGGGGTGGAATAATAGTTATATGAATCCTTCTACCAATGAAGCAATTGGGATAGATATAGAATGCAAAGCAAGCTATAGAATGAATACCATTACAGGGCCTACAGCCAATTGTGTGTCCCCTTCTAAACGGTGGGAAGGAAATCATCGCATTTTATCAGGAGAATTTCCTCCAGGTGTGGGTTTTGAAGAACCTTCTGACCGCATTGTTGGCATACCAACAAAAAGAGGCAACTGGGTTGTGGTCCTTGAATTATATAATATAAAATGTAATGACGTAAGCTATATGAGCATGAAACAGGAGATCCGTTTTCATATTGGGGGTTCCAGAGTTGTAAATGATTAATTGAACAGGTTATGAAGTCAACAGTTTTTCTTTTTGCCATTTTATTTCTTAACAGTGCTTCTTCCAACGCACAGCTAAGTAAAAGCTATCAGTATTTTTCTGATGCAGAACTTTCGGATGGACTAATGGTAGTGAAACGAGATGGAAAATTCGGATACATTAACAGGGGTTTCCTTGAAGTGATCCCATGTATTTATGAAGGAGCCTATACCGCGCATGATGGAATGGCACCGGTGATGCAAAATGGAAAATGGGGGTATTTTAATTCGAAAGGAATTAAGGTGATCGATTTTAAATATGACGGCGTTCTCGATTTTCGTGAAGGGTTTGCACCTGTTCAATCTGGTAATAAATGGGGATTGATCGATAAAGCGGGAAGTCTTATCCTGCCATTTGAGTATGAATATATATCTGGTATATTGGATGATATCCTGATCGTAAGAAAAGATGAGAAATATGGAATTATCAGCAAAAAAGGAGAAATCATTATACCGATGATTTATGAAGCCATTTCATGGTTCAGGGAAGGCCTTGCGTATGCGAAACTGAATAACAAATTCGGGTTCATAGATAAAAAAAATAACATCATCATCCCTTTTAGCTTTTCTTCTGCCAACAAATTTTCCGATGGATTGGCAGCCGTATCAGCAAATGGAAGCTATGGCTATATAGATAAAAAAGGTAAAGTCATTATTCCCTTTCAGTATAGTTATGCATACGACTTTTATGATGGCATTGCAAAGGTTCAAAATGGAAGTAATTATTATTTTATTGGCAGGAATGGTAAACAAATAGGGCAGTTCCATTATCATGATGGGCTTGATTTTTATAAAAGAAAGTATACGGCCGTTAAATATGATGGTAAATGGGGTTTTATAGATAAAAAAGGGAATGCGATAACTGAATTTATTTATACAGGTAATGGATTTTGGGGAATGTATGATTTCCCTTCTTTCAGAGATGGACTAGCGGCGGTAAAGATCAACGATAAGTGGGGATTTATAGATGAAAATATCAAAGTGGTCATCAATTATGATTACGATAAAGTTTATTCATTTTCGGAAGGATATGCTTTAGTGCAAAAGAACGGGGAGTTTTTTTTTATTGATAAAAAAGGGCATCGGGCTAATTAAATACCCGCGGCAGGGTATTGGATAAAAGAATTTATAGAGTTAAATTCACTTACCATTAAACCTGCCATGCTCCGTGCATCCGCCACTTTTCTGATAGCCCTTTCGAGTACATGTGTCTATGCGCAGCAGTCAAGCTTTCCGATCGACAAACTGGCAATAAAAAATATTATTCCCAATCTTAGTTATATCCCCGCAAAAACTTTCAAAAGCCTCGATTATAGTGGAAATGATACGGTGATGAATTATAAAGCGAGGAATAGTTCAGTGATGGGATTTTATATCAGCCGCAGTGAAGTAACCAATAAGGAATACAGACAATTTACCCAATACGTTAAGGATTCCATTGCACACAGATTACTGCAGCATTTTAAAGATGGAAATAATGTGGACTGGTCCATGCCTATCGACTGGAGAGATAAAAGATTAGAGCCGATGCTGATACCTGTTGAGGACCGGCTTTATGATCGACCGGGTGTTGATGCAAATAAATTGATATATACGTTTGAATCAAATAATGGAGTAAATGAATCCATTCCCATTTATCCGGATACATTGGTTTGGATAACAGATTTTACATTTTCATACAACGAGCCTCTGGTAAAAAAATATTTTTCCAACTCAGAGTATGATGCTTATCCGGTTGTGGGTGTGAATATAAAACAGGCGATGGCTTTTTGTCAATGGAAAACAAGCCAGATCAACAATAGATTAAATAGCAGATCCGATAATCGTTACCGGGTGGAAATAAAACTGCCAACTAATGCCGAATGGGAATCTGCTGCCTTCGATATTAAAGATTCGTTGGAGTTTGTAACAGATAACCGTGTCTATAATTGCAACTTTGGTCCCATTGTAAAAGATGGATTGTTAAGCAAGGATTATAAAGATGATGGATACTTTTATACTAGTCCGGTTAAAAGTTTTAAAGCAGGCCCATATGGTTTATTTGATATGAAAGGAAATATTGCGGAATGGACCTGCACTACATTAGAGGAAGTGATGGATGCAGAAGTAAAGGAGAATAAAAGGAATTCTGTATTCGTTGCCAAAGGTGGTGGTTGGAATAGTGCTCCTTTTTATATGCAAACAGGAGTTTGTCAATTCTTTAATAATAATGAGTCGCATTCATTCCTGGGATTCAGGTACGTAGTTTATGTGGTGCACCGATAGGAATTTGGAATTGGGAATCACGCGATTTGCTGCATGGTAGTTAGCTTCTTATAGATCCCGTCATCAATTTCAATCAGATCGTTGTGATGTCCTCTTTCGATGATGCATCCATCATGTAATACAATGATCTCGTCCGCTTCGCGGATAGTACTTAACCGATGAGCAATAACAAGTGTTGTCCTACCCTTCATCAGCTTGCTCAATGCTTCCTGTACCACTTTTTCGGATTCGGTATCGAGTGATGAAGTGGCTTCATCAAGAATTAATATCGATGGATCTTTTAAAACTGCACGCGCAATGCATAATCTTTGCCTTTGTCCTCCGGATAAGCGGATCCCCCTGTCACCAACAATCGTTTGATATCCATTTTCCGTAGATGAAATAAATTCATGAGCATTTGCCACTCGCGCTGCATGGATCACTTCCGCTTCAGTTGCTTCAGGCCGACCCAATGCGATATTATTAAATATGGTGTCGTTAAATAAGAATGTTTCCTGTGTTACAAAACTCATAAGCTGGCGGAGTGATTCGATTTTACAATCGCGTATATCAATACCATCGATAAGCACAGCACCATTTTTCACATCGTAGAACCGGGGAATAAGATCGGCAATGGTTGACTTACCCACACCGGAAGGGCCAATCAATGCAATTGTTTTTCCAATGGGAATAGTGAAGCTGATATTTTTTAAAACAGGTGAATCGCTATACCCAAAGCTCACATTCCGGAATTCAACAGAATCATTGAACTCTTTAAGTTCTATCGCATTTTCTTTATCGCAAACTTCAACTGGTTTATCAATGATCTCGAGTATCCGTTCACCGGCACCGCGACCCCTTTGAATATTTGCACCGGCAACAACCATGGCTTTAGCGGGACGAAGTACCTGTGAAAATATTGCAATGAAAGCAATGAATGCACTTGCCTGAATACCTGCAGCGCTTTGTCCGTTTTGGAGAATTAAGTTTCCTCCATATAATAATATACCAGCTACCACGATAACTCCTGCTGCTTCTGAAAATGCAGGTGCCATTTCTCTTCTCCTGAATCCCTGCAGGCTCGCATTGCGGTAAAAATCATTTTCTCTGCTGAATTTTTTCAACGTAAAACCGGTTGCATTGAAAGCGCGGATAATGCGCATACCCGTAAGCGTTTCATCCATGATAGTAAGCAAGCGGCCTATCGAAGCCTGTGCATCACGCGCATCCCTTTTTAATTTTCGCTGAATGGTAGCGATACCGATTGCGGAAAGTGGAATGATGATCAGCGTGAATACAGTGAGTTGTGGTGAAATGGCAAATAATGCGGCAAAGTATCCAATCACCAGAGAAGGTTCTTTGATCAATACTTCAAGTGAATTAGCCGCCACAGCTTCAATCTCGAACACATCACTATTCATACGGGAGATGAGATCTCCTTTATGTTCTTTGGTAAAGAACCCCATATGAAGATGATTGATCTTTTCGAATAAAGCTTCACGAATCCGTTTCACCAGTAAGGTGCGGGCTTTAATTAGTGTGCGTTGTGCGAGGTAGCGGAAAAGATTGGTAAGAAGAACAGCGCAAACAATAACAAAGGTTATAAAGTATAAAGCATAAGCAGGGTTCATGCTTTTGAGCCTGTATACCTGGTAATAAAAGATATCTTTTACAAATCCTGCCGAAACAGAAAAGGAAGGTGATTGAAGTGGAGAAGAGGAAGAATGAGGGTCGAAAAGTACATTCAGCAGCGGAATGATCAGAGCAAATTGAAAAACGCTGAAGATCACCGTTAGTAGTGTGAAAATCGAAAAGGGAATAACGAACCAGCTGAACGGCCGCGCATATTGGAGTAGGCGTCTGTAGACTTTCATTTTAATATTCTTTAGTACAGGGAACGGTACACATCGAGATATTGACGAGCTGCTTTGTGCCAGCAGAAATGATGACTTCTTTCCTGTATTCTTTCTTTTAATCCATTTGAATTATACTTTTCCATACCATTCGCAAAGACTTGCTCGATGTGATCAGGATTAAAATCCCTGAAATAAAATGATACATCACCTCCGATCTCAGGAAGGGCAGTACGATCGGAAAGGAACAAAGGTTTGCCACAGCTCATTGCCTCAACAACGGGTAAACCGAATCCCTCAGAAATCGAAGGGAAAGCAAATGCTTTGCAATAATTGAAATACCATGATTTTTCATTCTCATTGATAGGGCCTAATAACCGGACATTATGCGAGACGCCTAATTCTTCAGAACGTTTTTCAAAAAAATACCGATAATTATTGTCGTCATATTTCCCCGCTATCAGCAATTCCATTGCATTATTTCTTAATAGCGGTAGTAAAACATGAAAATTCTTTTTTCGGTTGATCACACCGATAGAAAATAAAAAAGGTTTACGGGGACGATAAGAGGATGCATTCAATTCTGGTTTTTCCAGCATGTTCGAGCCATTGTGAATAACGTACAACGGCTTATTCATTGTATCGCAATAGGTGAGTACATCCTGTCGGCTGAATTCAGAGATACAAACAATAGCGTCGCAACGGTTGATCAGGCCCTGGAGATAACGCAGATATTTTTGTTTTTTGGCTTCTGTTTTCTTTTCATCGTATAGAAAATTCAGGTCATGAATGGAAAGGACCACTTTGATACGACGATTCAGTATCGGCATGTAATGCGTATTCTGATAAGTAGCATGCCAGATATCAAAAGATCGAAAAGAGGGTAAAATAAATTTATGAAGCGGGTCCTGAGTAATATGATTGGAAGGAGTGGAGGTCCAGTCCTGCTCTCCGATCGGTGTGTAGAAATAAAGTTGTTCTGTTTTGCTGTCGATATTCTTTTCAAGGTATTGACCCAGGTTCATACAATAATGGTATAAACCTGTATCCGGATATTTCATTCTTTCGCAATCGAAAATGATACGGTGCATCAGTTGGAAGTACCTCTTTTTTGAATTTATACAAAAATCATGCTATACGAAGATCAACTCATATATCAGCCGGAAAGCTGATATAAGTCATACTACGGCATGATTTTTTCGTCGAAATTGACCTCATGAAAGTGATCCTGGACTGCGACCTGATGAAGTACCCGAATTCGGGTCTCTATCATTATTGCCTTAACCTGGGAACTTACATGCAGAAATACCTTGAAAGGGAAAGAGAAAAGATCGCTTTTTTCGTGCCCGCTACAGAAAAAAACACTTTTGGCCCTGCGGCAGAGACAATTGTGGAGAGAAAAAAATTCTGGAATCTTTTTAATCATCCTTTACGGCGCTGCACTATCTGGCATGCGCCTTTTCAATCGGGTAGGGTTTGGCCCGACAGAAAAAAATATCCAAATACAAAAGTGTTGCTAACGGTTCATGATCTGAATCCCTTGCATGAAGGAAAACCGATCGAAGAGCAACGAAAAAGCCTGGCCCATACGCAATCGCTGATTGATAAATCGGATGCACTGGTTTGTATTTCGGAGTTTTGCAGACAGGATGTGCTGAAACATTGTAAGGTAGGTCGCAAACCTGTTTATGTAATACATAATGGTACACATAAAGTGCATGAGCCATTGCTGCAGGCAAATTCTTATCAGCCACAAAGGCCATTTCTTTTTGGAATGGGATACGTGAATACAAAAAAGAATTATCATGTTCTTCTTCCATTACTGAAAGATGAGCAGTATGAATTGATCATTGCAGGGAGATTGGATGAACCGGGATATATTGAGAATATGAAAACAAAAGCAGCTGCCATGGGAGTAGCTGATCGTTTGAAAATATTAGGTCCTGTTACAGAAGGAGAGAAGGCCTGGTATTTTAAAAATTGTAAAGCATTTGTGCATCCATCATTGGCAGAAGGTTTTGGTGCACCCGTAGTAGAAGCCATGCAATTCGGGAAGCCTTTATTTCTTTCTTCGCTTACATCGTTGCCGGAGATAGCCGGCGATGCTGCTTATTATTTTCGCAGCTTTAACAGTGATCATATGCGCGAAGTATTTGCTGAAGGAATGAAAGCGTACAATATGAATGGCATGGCAATGAAAATCATTAAAAGAGGCAGTGAATTCGACTGGAAACAAAAAGCACTTCAATACCTGGAAGTATATCGATCTTTAGCGTAACAATTTTTTCATGGCAACAAGAGAATGGACAAAATTATTGATGCAGGGGAGGGCCCGACGTAAATCTGAATTATGTAAAGCGGAGGATATCCATTCAGAATGGTATTCGCGCTGGTGCGATGAATTAAAAGAAGAGCCACGTTATCATCGTAAGCAATGGGAGTATGCATATATCATGCAAGCGCTTTGGGAAAGGGATTGTATCGGAGAAGGAAAAAAAGGATTGGTATTTGCGGCAGGAACCGAACCGCTTCCATCAGTATTTGCAAAACATGGTTGCAGCATTCTGGCAACAGATATTTTTCCTGAAGCAGGAATAGAAAAAGGATGGACCAATAGCAATCAGCTTTGTTTCGGTGTAGAATCTTTGAATACGAGACAGCTTTGTGACGATAAGATCATGTTGGAAAAGGTAAAGTACAAGCCGGTTGATATGAATGATATTCCCAACGATCTGGGAGAATTCGATTTTAACTGGTCGAGCTGTTCCTTTGAACATTTGGGAACGATTGAAAAAGGATTGCAATTTTTAAAAGAACAGATGAAGACATTAAAGCCCGGTGGATGGGCTGTTCACACAACTGAGTATAATGTTTCCTCAGATGATCTTACCCAGGATAATAATGATACAGTTATTTTTCGCAGAAAGGATATTGAAAAAGTAGTGGAAGAATTGCGGAAAGAAGGTCATTTTGTAGAGGAAACAGACTACAGTTTAGGAGGGATGCCAGCAGATTTTCAGGTAGATGTGATACCGCATGTTCAGGATGTGCATCTGAAGCTCCAAATCGATGAATTTGTGGTTACTTCACTGGGAATCATAGTTCGTAAAAAATTGGCAAATTAATGGCGCACCCTTACCTTTGCGGCCGGATTTTCAACCAATAATTTTTATGGCAAACGTAGGTAGAGTAAAACAGGTCATCGGTGCCGTAATCGACGTGCAATTTGATGGCAAGCTCCCCGAGATATATAATTCGCTTGAGTTAAAAAAAGAAAATGGTGATACGCTGGTACTTGAAGTACAGCAACACCTTGGTGAAGACAGTGTTCGCACCATTGCCATGGATGGTACTGAAGGTATTGTTCGTGGTACACAAGTAGTAGATACCGGAAAAGCGATCGCTATGCCTACCGGTGAAGCCATCAAAGGACGTTTGTTCAATGTTACCGGTGATCCGATCGATGGATTACCTGCAGTAAGTAAAGAAAATGGTCGTCCTATTCATAGCTTACCTCCCACATTTGAAAATCTTAGTACAGCTACCGAAGTATTATTTACCGGTATTAAAGTAATCGACCTGATCGAGCCATATGCAAAAGGTGGTAAGATTGGTTTGTTTGGTGGTGCGGGGGTAGGTAAAACAGTATTGATCCAGGAATTGATCAACAATATTGCGAAAGCATATTCCGGTTTATCAGTATTTGCCGGAGTAGGTGAAAGAACCCGTGAAGGAAATGATCTGATGCGAGAGATGATCGAAGCAGGAATCATGAAATACGGTGATGCATTCAAGCATAGTATGGAAGAAGGTGGATGGGATCTTTCAAAAGTAAATATGAATGAACTTGCTGAATCAAAAGCAACATTCGTATTCGGACAAATGAATGAACCTCCTGGTGCGCGTGCCCGTGTGGCATTGAGTGGTTTGACAATTGCAGAATATTATCGTGATGGTGATGGACAGGGAAAAGGTCGTGATATCCTTTTCTTCGTTGATAATATCTTCCGTTTTACACAGGCAGGTTCTGAGGTATCAGCATTGCTGGGACGTATGCCATCAGCCGTAGGATATCAACCAACACTGGCAACAGAAATGGGAATCATGCAGGAGCGTATCACTTCAACAAAAAATGGTTCGATCACATCTGTACAGGCGGTTTATGTACCTGCGGATGACCTGACTGACCCTGCACCTGCAACTACATTTGCTCACCTGGATGCAACAACGGTATTGTCGAGAAAGATCGCTGACCTTGGAATTTATCCTGCCGTGGATCCACTCGATTCAACATCAAGAATTCTTTCTCCGCAAGTGGTGGGTGATGCGCATTATGATTGTGCGAACAGAGTTAAATCGATGCTTCAGCGTTATAAAGAATTGCAGGATATCATTGCGATCCTTGGAATGGATGAATTGAGTGATGAAGATAAAATGGTTGTACAGCGTGCAAGAAAAGTACAGCGTTTCCTTTCTCAGCCATTCCATGTGGCAGAAGCATTTACGGGTTTGAAAGGTGTTCTGGTTCCAATCGAAGAAACTATTCGTGGATTCAATATGATCATGGATGGTGAAGTAGATGAGTATCCTGAAGCAGCATTCAACCTTGTAGGTAATATCGATGATGCAATTGAAAAAGGTAAAAAGTTATTAGCTCAAGCTAAATAATAGATGAAACTCGAAATTCTAACACCAGAGAAGAAGCTTTATAGTGGAGAAGTGTATGGCATATTGATGCCAGGCATTAGCGGAGTATTTGAAGTACTCGATAAACACGCTCCACTGGTAAGTGCATTAAAGCCAGGAAGAGTGAAGGTGTTGAAGGATAAGTCAGGACAAGGCAATACTATCTTTTTTGATATCCAGGGTGGTTTTGTGGAAGTGCTGAATAATCGGGTGACGTTGCTTGCTGAGGGCGCGACGACTGGTGAATAGTGAATGGTGAATAGTGAATAGTGAATAGGTCACTCTAAGATCTTCGACGTTTCAACTCTTCTTCTGCATAACTAAAGACTTTCCTCATTAGATCTGTTTTACGGAATTCATATTTTGTTCTGATCTGTTCTTCTTCATTGGCAACTGTCATGAACATAAAGTCGATGATGCGTGCGGAAATAAAATCCGTGAGACTTTCTTCCAGTCGCGGGGTATTCAGGAACGGAATTTCATTATAAGTTTTTGCAATAGTTCTCCAGTCTTTGTCGGCTCCTTCTAACTTAACTGTGCTATCTACTATTGGCCGGAAGCCAACGATCATTGCCGGTTTCATTTCGGATTTGAAATAATCTGTTGCAGCGTGACTGTTATCTGTAATCAATATACTTACTACATCACGGAATGACATATTCTTAACTGCATCGGTAAATAAGGGTCGTGATACATTTACTGCAGCGAACATTGCTCTGTTGAATTTTCCGGTAATCTCATTTATCTTTTTATCGAGGCCGAGATTGCGTAATGTTCTTTCAATTTTTTCGGCTTCTCCGGGAAATGCAAATCTTACGAGTGGATTCCCTTCAGGATGTGCAAAAGCATCAAAGCTTCTGAATAATCCCTGATTCAATGCTTCTTTCAAAGCCATTATCATTTCCAGTTGAGATGGAGCGCCAATGATATTCTTAATTGTATTGCAACGGGAAAAATTAAGCAGGATGAATGCGAGGGGTACAAATAAAAACTTTTTCATATTATTCTAGTTTAGCTGAGGATCAATGGGAAAGTTCACCATTATTTCATAATCACCGCCGAGGTGTTTCAATGAATCTTTCCATACTTCCCGAAAGTCGGAGTGGAACACCAGCTTTCGGTTAGCCTTAACAGTTAGCCAGGTCTTTTCGGTCATTTCATTACCAAGTTGTCCGCTTCCCCAGCCTGAATAGCCAATAAAAAAGCGAATGCGGGTATAGTCGATATCATCATTTTTGATCATTTCAACTACTGCATCGAAATCGCCACCCCAGAAAACTCCTTTTAATACTTCTTGTCCGCCGGGTATACGATCCGGATACTGATGCAAAAAATGGATGGTATCGATTTGAACGGGTCCGCCGTAATAAACAGGCAGCTTGTGTCCCGTTAATTCAGGGATCAGCTCATCTAGGGTATTCTGGTATTGTCTGTTCAGCACAAATCCAAAGCTCCCTTCTTCCTTATGTTCACACAAAAAGACTACGGTGCGGAGAAAATTAGGGTCTTTCAGAAAGGGATCCGCTATCAATAATATACCGGGCCCGGGTTCAACCATGGTTCAATTTAATGAAAAGTTAGAAATAGTCTTTCGGTACATTCTCTTATGAAAAACGAATTATCTTAGGGGCTTCTAAATCCTGCTTTGAAACGGATATATACAATCATAATCATTCTGATCGGTCTTTCTTTGATCGGGATCATTGCTATTCAGGTTTCCTGGATCAAGAATATGACATTGGTAAGGCAAAAACAGATTGAGCATAATGTTGAGTATGCAGCGAATGAAGTGGCGGATGATCTCTCTGAAAAGAAAGGAAGCAATTTAATTACCAATAATAAGCGGGGTGTAATTCTTCCCGATGATTTCTCAATTGATATTTTCAGAAAAAATGAAACAGTCGCTAACCGTTTTGATGTTGATGAGATCATACAGAAATTCCAAAAAGCCTTTGCGAAAAATGATCTGAAAGATATCCGGTTTGAATTCGGTATTGCATCGATGGATCATTTAGGTGTTCTGACATTTGAAAAAACTTCACCTGGTTTTTTGGGAGTATTTGAGGATACGGTTCGTACGTTCAGGTATAACCGGGGACTTTCAGCATTGAGCGGAACTGCAGGTGAGAATCTGAGTGCGGATGAATTGTTATTTGTAGTGATCCCGAATATTAAAAGTCTGGTGGTAAAATCTCTCTTCTGGCCATTGGTGATAGCTTTATTATTCACGATCATTCTGATAACTGCATTTTATGTAACTGTAAGAACCATGCTGAAGCAAAAGAAGCTGGGAGAGATCAAGAATGATTTCATTAATAATATGACGCATGAGTTTAAAACACCGATAGCAACAATTTCATTAGCTGTGGATGCCATGCGGAATGAACGGGTGATTCAGGATAGAGATAAGCTGAGTTATTTTAGCGGGATCATCAAGGAAGAGAATCAGCGGATGAACAGGCAGGTGGAGACGATACTGAAGGCATCGCAATTGGAGAAGCAGGAAGTGGATTTGAATTTAAAGCCATTACATGTACATGAGATCATTAAAGATGTGGTAGATAATTTTAGTTTGCAGCTGGCGGAGAAGCAGGGAATGGTGGAAATGCAATTGGATGCACAGAATGATCTCATCAAGGCTGATGAAGTGCATTTCTCGAATCTGGTGAATAATCTTGTTGACAATGCAGTAAAGTATGCGAAAGAGAATACTCCGCCGGTGATAAGATTAAGTACACAATCGAATGCCAAACATTTTACGATGCGTATAGAGGATAATGGAATTGGCATGACAAGAGATACGGTGAAAAGAATTTTTGAAAGATTTTACAGAGCGCATACAGGGAATGTACATAATGTAAAAGGTTTTGGGTTAGGATTGAGTTATGTAAAGACGATGGTAGAAGCGCATGATGGAGATATAAAAGCGGAGAGTGTATTGGGAAAAGGAAGTACGTTTACGATCGATCTGCCACTTATTCATTCTTAACCGCCAAGACACAAGGTCGCGAAGAATCATTGCGCCTTAGCGCCTTTGCGGTTAAGTTATCGGAAATATAAATTCCCATCTCCATAGCTTAAGAATCTATAATCATTTTTCAACGCAAAGTCATACACTTTTTTCCAGTTCTCACCAATAAATGCAGCGACAAGTAATAATAAAGTTGATTGCGGTTGATGAAAATTGGTGATCAGGGCATCAACAATTTTAAATTCATAACCCGGAACGATCAGTAATTGTGTTTTTGTAACCAGCCGGTCGAGATTATTTTTATCCATCCATTTGAGCAAAGAGCTCAAGGATTCCTGAACCGAAATATTTTTTTCTTTCTGATCATAGGCCTCCCATTGACCGAGTTCCATCGATCCACGATTGTGCGAAGGATGCTGCTCAACGATTGACGATTGACGGCCCAGCCAATACAAAGATTCAAGCGTCCGCAATGAAGTGGTTCCAACCGCAATAATTTTTTTGTCCCGGTTACGAATCAAACTTTCAATAGTGCTTCTCTTCACATCGATCCATTCGGCGTGCATGGAATGATCTTCCATGGTGGAAGATTTTACTGGTTTAAAAGTTCCGGCACCAACATGCAGTGTGAGATGTTCGGTGAAAATTCCTTTTGCTTTAATATTCTCTAAAACTTCATTGGTAAAATGAAGGCCTGCGGTTGGAGCAGCTACTGAGCCTTCTGCATTGGCATAAACAGTCTGGTATCTTTCGAGGTCGGATGATTCCGGTGCCCGTTTTATATACGGTGGTAAAGGAATAGAACCTGTAAAGTGTAATACTTCTGCAAAAGATAATGAGGAGGGCGACCAGCTTAGTTCGACGAGAAAGCTGTCTTGTTTTTTCTCTAAGTATTTCGCCGTTAATTTAATGTTTTCAATTTCTTTTTGAAGTACTTGTCCTGGCCTCCATTTTGATGCTCCACCGATTAGACATAGCCAGTTCACTTTTTCTTTAGTCGACATGGCGGTAGTGATGTCATTGTATTCGGGAGAAGGTTCAAGGCAGAAAATTTCAATGAATGCGCCGGTAGATTTTTGAAAAAGGATCCGGGCTTCAACTACTTTGGTGTCATTAAAAAAAAGACATGAATCAGCTGGCAGATGGTCTGCAATGTTGCGATAAATATCTTGTATGATCTTGCCATTTTGATAGATAAGCAATCTGGAAGCGTCTCTTTGAGCCAGGGGATAAGCTGCAATTTTTTCTGCAGGCAGATCGTAACTATAATCCGAAATGGAAATTTTGCGGGGGTCTGTCATAACACAACCAACTGTTGTATTTGTACAAAGATATAAATTCCCTATACCTTTGCAGGGAACCTTATTCAATGTTGGTACCACTTTACCGATATGATAAGTAAAGATCTATTCTTCACCGAAGGCCGGCTCAATCTTTCTACGAGAAGGTTTGAGAAAATGGCAGGACTCATTTACATTGTTTTTGCTCCCCTGGTTGTAGCTGCTGCAATTTTTGGTCTCAGCGTTTTCACTAAAATTCTTTCACGCCCCACTTCAATCCTTTTTATCCTTATCGTTTTGGCAGTGATCTATTTTATCATCAGTTATGTGAATATGGTGATGAAGATCGCGAGGAATAATAAAAGCAGGGTTTTCGAGAAGGGGGATGGAAATATTTCAATCAATGGGAAAGTTTTATGTAAAAAGGAAGAGTTGAGATCAGTTATCATTCAGCCATCGGCAGGAGCAGCTGGATTCGGGACTTCTTATACGGTGGGACTCGAATACCAGAAGAATTCAGAATTGAATTCAATACCTCTTAGTTTTTTTCATATCCGTGATGAAGCTCGGGATATCGCCAAGCATCTTTGTAACTTTTATGGGTTGAAGTCTTCGATGAAGAGCGCTTACTTCTTTAGTTTTTTCAGGAGGTTTTGATTTACCACATAGGAACATAGGGTCATAAGGGACACATAGAATTTCCTATGTGAAACCTATGTTTCTATGATCCTATGTGGTAACAAATATTTGTATCCGTTTGTAAGTATTTGTAAGCGTTTGAGCTGGATTGTAAATAATTGTAAATGCTTGAAATTATTGTAAGTGTTTGTTCGAACATTTAGTCAATAGGTTTCCACGGCTCCGGACCTTTTTTAGAAGGTGGATAAGATTGCCGGAATTGAAGATGATGATATTCTAACGTATTGGCTGATTTGTTTGATAACTGTTCCTTTAAGCTGTATAACATTTCTTCCTTATCGTAAAATTGATCGAATAATTCAACAGCAAGTACTTCTTCTGTCGGGCTTTTCCCTTCAGAAAGCGCTTCATCAATAAACTTAATGCCTCTTAAAAAAATATCTTTATTACTGAAATTATCAATAAGAAACTGACCTAGTTCAAATACTACCAAGTATTGTTCATCATTTTCGAAATTTGTTGAAAATTCAGGGAGATGTTTTTTAATATTTGCAAGTATATTCTTGTAATATTTGTCTTGTAAATTTTCGTTACTCATTTTGTTTCACATGTTTTTGGTTTACCACATAGGCACATAGGGTCATAGGTGTCACATAGAATTTCTCTATGTGTGATCTATGTTTCTATGATCCTATGTGGTAAAAAAAATTTCGATGATTCCTGATCACATCTTCCGTCATCATTCATTGGAAATATAAAAGTTCGTAGGAAGGAAATTTTAGCAATTCATTTTTATCGGTCTTTATTATCAAGTTTTTCATTATCAACTGATCACCCGACTCGGCAATCCTTAGAATTGAGTTTTTGAATTCATCGGTCAATTGTTCATCACCTTTAAAAGAGCTTTTAAGTAGCATGTTGCCTTCGCGGGAGAGTCCCAACTCAAATGAAATGAGTTTATAATTATCAAGGTATTTTAAACAGCCCTGTCGGAGCGGCTTCAGTGATATGATTTTCATTTGTCTGATAATTTCCTTCCAGTAATAGGGATCAACTGTATTTACATTGAAGGAAAATGAAAATGGATCGATACAATAAACTTTTATAATGTCAAGAATACTATGATTCCGCATATCAGTAAACGATAGATTGATCATTATGTTAGGGTATAAGGGCTTCAGAGAAAAAACAGAGTCGTTTATTTTTTTGATGTGAATAGAGTCCGATTCCAGATTTATATGCTTCAAGCTGTTTCTCATTTTAGCAGATCTGATAACAATTTTATTTTCAATTGAAGTATAAAGCTGTGTTCCATCAACAGCCGAACAATTTTTACTGGAATTATAATGATATATGCCTATTCTTCCGCTCAATATTTTTTTGTCAGCTGATTTCTCCAGTTGATTTATGATATTGCAATTGGAAACAAGTGGAATATTAACTTTCTCTCCATTTTCAGCATTCAAAATCAATAAAAAGGGGATCGAACCCGACATTATCAAATCATACAATGGGTCGCCATCTGCATAAAAACTTGAATACAGTTTTGTGTTATAAAATTGCTGGTCTGTCGCAGTAGACATACCGGGGAAATAAGGATTTAATATCACGCCATTAAGCTTTAGTAAAGAATCCCGCCCGATACGATTGATGATACATTTTGAGAGATCAAACAGATAATCATCCTTATCCTTTACTACAACCAGATGTTCAAGACAGCTGCGTATGCCAGGGTATTTTAATATAAGCTCTTCTAATTGAGAAAGCCCTAATCTCAGGCTAAAAGGATTGAAGCCTTTAAATAATAGTTCTCCTTTGTCGGTATATATAACTATCTGATATGGACTTATGGAAATTTTGGATAAGCCTATAATTATCTTTTTCTCTTTTAGGTAAATGATATTATTTAAAGGGATAGTCGGAATATCAAATGAGCTGAAACGATCATGGAAGACCAATCTCGAAAATTTATTATACTCATCATTAAAGATGCTATCATTTTCTTCGAACAAAATTCTTTTGCCGATACTATCCGATACCACATGAAAATGCATTAAGGTATATTCATCACCTCGGGAGATGATAGTATCGGATACCTTGTATGTCAGAAAGTGTAATGCATCCTGTGCAAAGGTGAAGCACTGTAAACTTATCCCTATGAGCAGGCATAAAAGGAGTTTCATTCATCTGTTTTTTAATGGAACCACCAGTTTCAACCCACTCCATTCCTCACTCACCGAACAAACTTTGATATCTACCAGTCCATGGGCCAGTGCATAATTCCTGATCACATCTTCCGTCAGGTCTGTCGGGATCTTTGCGGCTTTCTTATACCAGGACACCCAAATAGAAACGTTTGTATTTGTTTTTAAGTATTTGCTCAACCCTTGCATTTCTCTTTCGAATTCATTATTCGTTTTTACAAAGAGATGAATGATGTCAGGTGTTTCCTTCTTCGTCACAAATTGTTTTGCAGCATTAAACTCCTCTGCCGAATTTTCGGTTAACCATTTACGGTAGCTTGTTGGTTCGTTAATGAGAAGGACCTTGCTGGTCGGTTTAATACCGAGCTTTTTTATGAGGGGAATGGAGGAGTAACCTGTCACGTGAATGGTGAATGTGAATTGTGAATACGAAGATGCTGCAAAGCCAGGAACATTTTCTAACGCTGAAGATTTTTCAATTTCACTATTCACCATTCACTATTCACAATTTTTACCGTTTATCCACTGCAATTCACACTCAACTAACTCCCATTTGCCATATTTCAGCCTCCTAAACACAGCAAACCCATGCCCACACTGCATTGTAGGCCAAAGATTTCTGTGGAAAAAAGAAAAACAGAAAAATTTGGTAATTAAGTGGGAAAAAGTGTTATTTTGTGTCAATTATTTATAAATTGTTCCAAACCACTGATAATGACAGGCTTTCTCGGAGAATTCGAGGCCACCTTGGACGCCAAGGGGCGGTTCCTGCTCCCGGCAGGTTTCAAAAAGCAGCTGCCGGAGGAGGATACACTACGCTATGTTATCAACAGAGGTTTCGACAAATGCCTGGCTCTCTATCCGCTTAAGACCTGGGAGCCGCTCTTTGCAAAGATCGCTGGCCTGAACGAGTTCGACCCTAAACAACGTGAATTCCGCAGGGCTTTTTTAAATGGGGCCACTTATGTGGAACCCGATTCGGCCGGAAGAATTCTCATCCCGCCCAATCTGAAGATCTACGCAGAGCTGGAAAAAGACCTGGTGCTGATGGCGACAGGAGACAAAATGGAAATCTGGGATAGTAACAAGTACAAAAAGTTCTTTGATTCGATTTCTTCGGATGCGCTAAGTGACCTTGGAAGAGATGTATTGGGAGGTCCAAATAAACCAGAGTAACCCAGGCCGTGCAGCAACAGTATCATATACCAGTTCTGCTCAGTGAGACAATAGAAGGTTTGAATATTCAGGCAGATGGCATTTATGTCGATTGCACTTTTGGCGGAGGAGGACATTCCAAAGCAATTTTGCAACAACTGAATAAAAAAGGGAACCTGATTGCTTTCGATCAGGATAAAGCGGCTGCAGATAACTTACCTGATGATCCGCGGATCCTTTTCATCCCACAAAACTTCCGGCATCTTCAACGTTTTCTAAAACTTCATGGCATCTCAGCAATTGATGGCATTATAGCCGACCTCGGTGTAAGCAGCCATCAGTTCGATGAAGCAGAAAGAGGATTCTCAATCCGCTTCAACGCTGCGCTAGATATGCGCATGGATCAGCGACAGGAACTAACAGCTGCACAGGTGCTTCAAACTTATACTGAACAACGATTGCATAAGATCTTTGAACAGTATGGTGAAGTAACAAATGCTAAAACGCTGGCGCGTTTGATCGTAGAGAAGAGGAACGGAGTTCCGTTTTCCACGATCGACAATTTCAAAAACGCTATCCGGGAAATAGTAAAAGGAAATCCCAATAAATATTTCGCCCAGGTTTTCCAGGCACTGCGTATTGAAGTGAACGATGAGCTGGGAGCATTGAAAGAATTGCTCCAACAGGTACCCGGCCTGCTGAAACCCGGAGGCAGAGCCGCCATCATTACGTTTCATTCCCTCGAGGACAGATTGGTGAAAAACTTTTTTAAGCGCGGATCATTCGATGAACCGGATCAGAACCCGTTTACCAATGAAGAACCAATCAATGAAATGAAAGTGATCACAAAAAAACCAATAGGACCAACGAAAGAAGAAATAAAAAATAATCCGAGAGCATCAAGCGCGAAACTGAGAGTAGCGGAGAAGAGATAGATAATAGAGAATAGAGAATAGATAATAGATAATAGAGAATAGAGAATAATGGAAGAACAAGGAAGCAATATTCCAACTGAAAAAAGCAAAGGCTTTAAAAAATGGCTGAACTATCATGCCGTTGTTAAGCAAGTGCCTTTCTTTCTCTTCCTCGCATTACTGGCAGTGATCTATATCTACAACGGTCATTATGCCGACAAGACCATCCGCAACATTAACCGTACCGCCAAACAGGTAAAAGAATTACAGTATCAATATATAGATGTGAAGAGTAAAGTGATGGGGCAAAGCAAACAGAGTGAAGTGATAAAAGCTGTTGAGTCGCTCGGGCTAAAAGAACTCACCGGCACACCAGTGGTTTTAAAAGACAACTAAAAAAGTGGAGGTTAAACGGGACATATTGTGGAGAGTGTATCTAAGCTTTCTTGGCATCACCTTGCTGAGTTTGCTGGTACTCGGAAGAGCGTTTTATATACAACGCTTTCAGGGAGGTTACTGGCGCAGTATGAGTGATAGCCTGCATCGCCGTTTTGTTCCGCTTACTGCTGAAAGAGGTACGATCTACAGCGAAGACGGTCAAATGCTGAGCATCTCTATTCCCACTTTTGATATTTACATGGACTTTAATGCGGATGGACTGAAAGAAAAGAAAGGTCGCCGCTTTTTTGAGAATATAGATTCCTTCTCGATCTCAATGGCCAATTATTTTGGGGATAAATCAAAATCCGAATACAAAAAGGATCTCACAAAAGCATTTGCAAAAAACGATCGTTATTATCCGCTTAAAAAGAAATTAAGTTTTGAGGATTATAAAGCATTCCGTGAATTTCCTCTTGTACGTCTCGGCCGCAATAAAAGCGGAGTGATCGTTGAAGTAAATAGTAAAAGACTTTCTCCATTCGGATTATTAGCTAACAGAACTATCGGATTGTCCAGAGAACATGTTTCCAGCAACGGAAAAGTGAAAAAGCAGAATGTGGGATTGGAACGTACTTATGATACTTTATTAAGCGGACATGATGGGCAACGCCTCGTAAGATTTATCGCAGGTGGCACTGCAATTCCGGTAGAAGGCACTCAAACAGATCCTATCAATGGTAAAGATATTTTCACCACGATCGATGTCAATATTCAGGATATCACGGAAACTGCACTGCTGCGCATGATGCAGGAATGTGAAGGTCCTTATGGTACAGCGATTGTCATGGAAACAACTACCGGAAAAATAAAAGCGATGGCTAATCTTGGCCGTCGCCCGGATGGTAGTTACTGGGAAGATGATAACTATGCATTGAGAACAACAGAACCAGGTTCTACGATCAAGCTTGCTACATTATTATCTGTACTGGAAAGCGGTTCAAGTAATGCCGATGATAAAGTAGAAGTTGGAAGCGCCGGCAGAATGCGCGTTGCACCTGTTCCAAAAGATGTAGTAGATGCAGAAAGATCTCCTCGTCCCATCCTAACCGTTAAAGAATGTTTCGCGCATAGCTCCAATGTTGGCATGAGTAAACTGGCATACAAAGCATTTGGAAAAAATCCTGAAGAGTATAAAAAATATATCCATCACTTTCATCTCGATGAAAAATCTCCAGTTGATCTCGTAAATATTCCGAAGCCGACAATCACTTCTTTCAAAAAAGATGCTGGTGGCCTGATGAATATGCTTTGGGTAAGCTTTGGTTATGGTATTAATATTAGTCCGCTCAATACGCTTGCACTTTATAATGCTGTTGCAAATGGTGGCAAGATGATGAAGCCTTATCTGGTTAACAGTATTCAAAGTAACGGTACCATATTCCGTCAGTTTGAACCGACGGTCATGGAAGATCAGATCTGTAAGCCTGAGGTGATAAAAGCTGCACGTGAATCAATGGAATTGGTAGTTACAGAAGGTACTGCCCGCAAAGTTTTAAAAGACCTTCCTTTTACAACTGCAGGTAAAACCGGGACTGCACACGTTTCAGATGGAAAAATAAAATATGAGCATGGCGTATACCAGGCAACATTCGTTGGATATTTTCCAGCGGATCAGCCACAGTATACCTGCATCGTTGTGATCCGTACTAAACCACATGCTGCTTCGCATTTTGGCGGAACACTTGCAGCACCTGTTTTCAAAGAGATCGCAACAAAATTATATGCGCAGTATGTAAAAGTAAAAGCGCCGACTCCTTACGCAGCAGTGAAAGATACATCAGCTTATTTCTATGCAGGTTCAACTACGGATATAAAAAATATCTATAAAACATTAGGTATAGCAATAGCAGCCGGAAATAATTGGGAAGGATGGAGCCAGGTATTTACCAACCAAAGTGGTGGAGCTCCTGCATTGCAATCGATATCTCTTCGTGAAAAAGCAATGCCGAATGTAAGAGGAATGGGATTGAAGGATGCATTGTATCTGTTAGAAACAATGGGAATAAAAGTTTCGGTGAAAGGAAAAGGAAAAGTAACAAGTCAGTCGGTATCACCAGGAACACTGGTGATCAAAGGAGTGACAGTTTTACTCGAGCTGAGTTAAAAAACAAATGTGTTATTACAGGACGTATTATATAAAGTGGCCATCAGGTCGGTTGCGGGGAAAACGGGAATTGAAATTAAGGATGTGCAGATCGATTCGAGGAAAGTAAAAGACGGTGCAGTATTCATAGCAGTGAGAGGTGGAGCAGCAGATGGTCATCAGTTCATTGACAAAGCAATAACAGCGGGAGCAGTAGCAGTGATAGCTGAAGAATTACCCGCCAAATTGCTCGATTCAGTTGTATATGTACAGGTGGAGAACAGTGCCATTGCAGCCGCTCTTGTTGCACATCAGTTTTATGGAAAACCATCAACAAAAGTAAAACTGGTAGGGGTAACAGGCACCAATGGAAAAACGACGATCGCCACCTTATTATATAAGCTCTTTACAAGATTGGGATATACCTGCGGATTATTAAGCACCGTGGAAAATCATATTGGTCAGCGTGTAGTTCCTGCCACACACACCACACCCGATGCAATTAGTTTAAATCAATTGCTCAATGAAATGGTGAATGCAGGATGCAGTCATGTTTTTATGGAAACCAGCTCGCATGCATTGCATCAGCATCGTGTTACAGGTTTAGAATACACCGGAGCGATCTTCAGCAATATCACACATGACCATCTGGATTATCATGGAAGTTTTGATGAGTATATCCGTGTCAAGAAATCTTTTTTCGATTCATTGTCATCTTCAGCATTCGCCATCAGCAATGCAGACGATAAAAGAGGAGCGGTGATGTTACAGAATACAAGCGCGAAAAAATATTTCTACAGCTTAAGAACTGTTGCTGAATTCAAAGGAAAGATCCTCGATAACAGCTTAAGCGGATTGCTGATGAATATTAATGACACGGAAGTTCATTTCAGATTGATCGGTGAATTCAATGCGTACAACCTGCTGGCAGTTTTTGGTACAGCGATTTGTTTGGGTGCGGAAAAACAGGAAACACTCACTGCAATGAGTGAGCTGACAGGAGCAGAAGGAAGATTTGATTACCTCGTTTCACCAAAGCAAAGAGTAATGGCCATTGTGGATTATGCACACACACCGGACGCATTATTGAATGTGCTGGCTGCGATCAAAAAATTAAAAAAAGGAACTGAACAGGTGATCACCGTAGTAGGATGTGGTGGCGACAGAGATAAAACGAAGCGACCAGTGATGGCAGAAGTAGCATGTGAGCACAGTGATAAAGTGATCTTGACCAGTGATAATCCAAGAAGTGAAGAACCCGGGCAGATCATCCGCGATATGGAAACAGGATTACCGGCAGCATATAAAAGAAAGTATATCTCGATCACCGACAGAAGGGAAGCCATCAAAACAGCGATCACGATGGCGGGAAAGGAAGATATTATACTGATAGCGGGAAAAGGACATGAGAAATATCAGGAGATAAAAGGAGTTAAATATCATTTCGACGATAAAGAAGTAGTGAAAGATTTTTTTGAATTGTTAGAAAAGTAACCAAACCAGCAATGCTCTATCATTTATTCCATTGGTTGAATGAGCAGGGATATAAGTTCCCTGGCAGCGGCTTGCTTGAATTTATCACATTCAGGGTGGTGCTGGCTATCCTCTTATCTCTTTTCATCACTACTTTCTATGGAAAGAAACTGATCAAATTCTTACAAAAGAAACAGATCAGCGAAAGCATCCGCAATGAAGGATTGATAGGTGAAGAAAGCAAGAGAGGAACGCCAACGATGGGAGGAATTATTATCATTCTCGGCATTCTTATTCCAACACTACTATTTGCGGATCTCACCTCTGTATATGTACAGCTGATGCTGATCAGCACAGTCTGGTTAGGGATCATCGGTTTCATTGATGATTATCTGAAACTGCGTGCTAAAAGAATTGCTCAGCAAAAAGGAGAAGAATACCGCAAGTCTGGTAAAGACGGATTAGCCGGATGGTTTAAAGTAGCAGGGCAGGTTGGGCTGGGAATTCTCGTTGGGGCAACGCTTTATTTTAATAGTAATGTTAAGATCTGGAGAGAATTCATCGGAACACCCAATGCAAGCGATACAACTGTGTTTGCAAAGAATGTGAATGGTGAGAGAAAATATTTTACCGAAACAAAAACGCCTGTTACTACTATTCCATTTGTAAAAACACATGAGTTCAATTATTCGAAGCTGTTACCTGAATCATGGAGAGGATATACCTGGTTATTATTTATAGCAATTGTGATTTTCATCATCACAGCTGTATCGAATGGAGCGAATCTTACTGACGGATTGGATGGATTGGCAAGCGGTACATCAGCAATTATCGGAACGCTGCTGGGTGTATTTATTTATGCAAGCGGTAATCTGGTCTTTGCGGATTATTTGAATATCATGTATATCCCTCATGTAGGGGAGCTGACAATTTTTGTTGCAGCCATGATCGGAGCGTGCATAGGATTTCTTTGGTATAACTCTTATCCAGCGCAAATATTCATGGGAGATACAGGAAGCCTTACGCTCGGTGGCATAATCGCATCATTGGCGATCATCGTGCATAAGGAATTACTGATACCTATTTTCTGCGGGATATTTTTTGTGGAAACATTCAGTGTAATGCTGCAGGTGGGTTATTTCAAATACACGAGAAAAAAATTTGGAACCGGGAGAAGGATTTTTTTGAAAAGTCCGCTGCATCATCACTATCAGGTTAAAGGATATCATGAAGTGAAGATCGTAACGAGGTTCTGGATCGTGACTGTGTTGCTGGTTGTGCTGAGTGTAGTAACACTGAAGCTGAGATAAACTAACTGTTGACGGGAAGATATTATTGAGAAACCATCGATCCTTCACCCTTGGAAACAAGTGTTCTGATCCAATCGAATTGTGGTGCAGTTGTATTATGAAACCAATGCTTATGAAGAACTACTCTCCGTACACCCCCACCCCCGGCCCACCCCCCGGCCCCCTAAAGGGGGAGAGGGTGAAGAAAGATGAACAAACGTATGGTCATATTAGGCGGAGGGGAAAGTGGAGTGGGGGCAGCAATGCTGGCGAGGAAAGAAGGGTACGAAGTTTTTGTTTCTGATGAAAGCTCTTTGAAAGAAGAATATCGTAACGAACTGCTGGGTGAAGGAATCCCATTCGAAGAGAATGGGCATACCGAATCGAAGATCCTGAATGCGCAGGAAGTGATGAAGAGCCCGGGTATACCGGAAAAAGCAGTAATGGTGAAAAAGATCCGTGCCGCAGGAATACCAGTGATCAGTGAAGTAGAACTCGCTTACAGATATAAAAGAAAGAGCCGGGTTGTTGCAATTACCGGAAGTAATGGAAAAACAACCACCACCGCGCTCACTTATCATATCTGTAAGACCGCTGGTTTGAATTGTGCACTGGTAGGAAACATTGGAGATTCTTTTGCGAGACAGGTTGCCGTTGATCCGAAAGAATTATATGTAGTGGAGGTTTCCAGTTTTCAGCTGGATGATATTGAAACATTCAGACCCGATGTCGCGATCCTTACCAACATTACAGAAGATCATCTCGACCGTTACGATTACAATTTTGAAAATTATATCCGGTCGAAATTCCGGATAGCCATGAATCAGCAGGAAAATGATCATTTCATTTACTGCTACGATGACGAAGTAACTATGAAATATATCAACCAATTCAATATTCGATCAAACCAACTGCCAATTAGTATGAAAAGAGAATTACCCAATGGAGCATTTATAAAAGACGGAGATATGTATGTAAGAACAGGACAGGATTTTGCAACTATGAGCGTATTTGATTTTGCATTGAAAGGAAAACATAATCATTATAACACGATGGCAGCATGTGTAGCTGCAGCCACTCTCGACATCCGGAAGGAAAAGATCAGAGAAGCTGTGCAGAATTTCCAGAGCCTCGAACACCGCATGGAATATGTGGCTACTGTAAGAGGAGTTGAATTCATCAACGACAGTAAGGCAACCAATGTGAATTCTGCCTGGTATGCTTTGGAAAGCATGAATAAACCAACAGTGCTGATCTTAGGTGGTGTCGATAAAGGAAATGATTATTCCCTGCTGGAGGATCTCGTGAAAGAAAAAGTAAAAGCCATCATTTGTCTTGGAAAAGATAACAGAAAGATCCATGAGGCATTTGGTCATTTTGTTTCAACGATCGTGAACACAGGCAGTGCAGTGGAAGCAGTGCAGGCAGCATTTCATTTTGCGACAAAAGGTGATACTGTGTTGTTAAGTCCGGCTTGCGCCAGCTTCGATCTGTTTAAAAATTATGAAGACCGCGGTAATCAATTCAAAAAAGCAGTGAAAGAATTATAAACGGGAATCGTCAATCGTGAATCGTCAATGGAAGTAACAAGAGAGATAAAGAATAATGACTGGAAGAATGCATTCAATGCGCAGCACCTTCTGAACAAAACAAAAGGAGATAAGGTGATCTGGGCATTGGTAGTATTGCTTACCCTGGTTTCATTACTAGCGGTATACAGTGCTACCGGTTCACTTGCGTATAAAAACTACAGAGGCAATACAGAGATCTATCTCTTTAAACAAATCGCATTTATCCTGGTGGGTATTATGGCTATTTATTTTGCTCACCTCGTTAACTATACTTTTTATTCGAAAGCAGCACAATGGATATTCCTGCTTTCATTACCGCTGCTGGTGTATACATTATTCTTCGGAGTGAAGATGAATGAGGGTAGTCGCTGGATACGCCTTCCATTTATTAACATGACGATGCAGACATCCGATCTCGCACGCCTTGCATTGTTTATGTATCTGGCGAGATTGCTCAGCAAGAAGCAGGATGTAATTAAAGATTTCAGAAAAGGATATTTACCGGTGATAGCTCCGGTAGCGATTACCTGTGCATTGATCGCACCCGCCAATCTTTCAACTGCTTTATTACTGGGTGCAAGTTGTTTGATGTTATTATTCATAGGCAGGGTACGCACAAGACATATATTACTGACTATCGGCATAGCTGCAATTCCACTAGTATTCCTGGTTGCTGCAGCGATGATCAGACATGGAAAAACAAAAAGTGAAGAAGCTGTTGCAGTCAAATCTGGCTCTGCATTAACTGCACGTGTAGATACATGGATCGGGAGAGTAGAAAGTTTTATCTACGGAGGAAAAGAAGATGTTGACAATGATGCTTACCAGGTGAATCAGGCGAAGATTGCAATAGCAAAAGGTGGTGTATTGGGTGTTGGTCCTGGGAACAGTACAACGCGCGATTATTTACCACAGGCTTATAATGATTTTATATATGCCATTATCATTGAAGAATATGGATTAGCAGGTGGTGCATTCATTATGTTCATCTACCTGGTATTCCTTTATCGATGTATACGCATATATAAAAAATGTCCTTATGCATTTGGGGCATTCCTTGCACTGGGATTGAGTTTTACGCTGGCGATACAAGCAGTAGCGAATATGGCAGTAACAGTAAACCTGTTCCCTGTAACGGGAGTGACATTGCCATTGGTGAGCATGGGAGGAACGAGTTTCATTTTTACCTGTTTGGCGATAGGGATCATTCTGAGTGTGGCGAGAAATGTAGAGAGTGAGTCGTCAATCGTGAATCGTGAATCGTCAATAGTGAATCGTGAATCGTGAATAAGAGAATCATTATAGCGGGCGGTGGAACGGGTGGACATATTTTTCCGGCGATTGCAATAGCAAATGCATTAAAAAAGCTGGATAGTGAAATTGAAATATTGTTTGTGGGTGCGAAAGGAAGAATGGAAATGGAAAAAATACCACAGGCAGGATATAAGATAGAAGGATTGGATATAGCGGGATTTAACCGCAGCTCTTTGATAAAAAATATTGGTCTGCCATTCAAGCTAGTAAAAAGTTTTTTACAGGTACGCAGGATCTTTCGTCGTTTTAAACCCGATGCGGTGATTGGTGTAGGAGGCTATTCAAGTTTTCCTGTATTAAGAACTGCACAGGGAAAAGGGATACCGAGTTTCATTCATGAGTCGAATTCATTTGCTGGTAAATCGAATAAGCTGCTCGGAAAAAAAGCGACAAAAATTTTTACAGGTACTGCAGGAATGGAAAATTTTTTTCCGGCTGAGAAAATCATGGTGACAGGCAATCCAGTGAGAGGGGATATAGCAGCATCTGCGATCAGCAGAAAAGAGGGATTGAATTTTTTTGGATTGGATGAATCAAAGACCACTCTGCTGATAGTAGGCGGTAGTCTGGGAGCTAAATCGATCAATGAAGCAATAGATAAAGGAATGGATGAATTGCTTGCAGCCGGAATGCAATTGATCTGGCAAACCGGAAAACCATTTGCCCAAAGAGGCAGGGAAAGGGGAGCAGGTAAAAAAGATGTGTGGGTAAGCGACTTCATCAGCAATATGGAACAAGCTTATGCGGCAGCGGATGTAGTGATAGCAAGATCGGGAGCAATGACAGTTGCAGAGTTGAGTGTGGTAAAAAAACCTGTTGTGTTTGTGCCTTATCCATTTGCTGCTGAAGATCATCAGACCATGAATGCGAAACAGCTGGTTAACCGGAATGCAGCAATGATGGTAGCAGATAAAGATGCAATGACGCAATTGATACCCATGATCATTGAGCTGGCTGGAAATAAATCAAAGCAGGAAGAGCTGAAAAAAAATATTGGGTCGATGGGAGTGACTGATGCTGATAAAAAAATTGCTGAAGAGATATTGAAGAGTATAAAATAGTTAAGACTGTCCTTATGAAACCCCCTTTCAGGGGCTTATTTGAAATGAAGATTGACCAAAGTAAAATAAAAGGGAAGTTTTCTTTCTCGCTGGAGAAAGAAGGTAGCAGAGTGATTTATTTTATAGGTATCGGTGGAATTGGAATGAGTGCGATTGCGAGGTTCTTTCATGAAAAGGGATTTCAGGTAAGCGGATATGATAAAACAGAAACAACGCTTACCAAAAAACTGGAAGGGGACGGAATAAAAGTGCATTACGAAGAAGATCTTTCAAAAGCTCCAAAAGATGCAACGCTGGTAGTGTATACACCTGCGATACCATCGGAGCATAAGGAGTTGACTTATTATAAAGAGAATGGATATCAGGTGGTGAAGAGAAGTGATGTGCTGGCGTTGATCACAAAGAGTTCTTTTAATATCTGTATAGCAGGAACACATGGCAAGACCACGATCACTACGATGGTTGCTCATTTGCTGCGAAGCAGTGGTATCGGTTGCAATGCTTTTTTAGGAGGTGTTTCGGTGAATTACGGTACTAACTTCTGGAGCAGTACCACTAATATATGTGTGATTGAAGCGGATGAGTACGACAGAAGTTTTTTGAAGCTGAATCCTGATATCGCGATCATCACAGCAATGGATGCCGATCATCTGGATATCTATGGAACAGCTGAGAATATGGAAAATGCTTTCATAGAGTTCAGTAAAAAAGTAAGTAGCCAGGGTCTGCTGATCACAAGATTCGGATTGAAAAGAGGAAAGGATTTAGGTCATAAAAGTCATGAAAGTCATACAAGTCATATTAGTTATAGTCTGCAGAATGAAAGTGCTGATGTATATGCCTCGAATCTGCAGATAAATAATGGAAGCTATCTGTTCGATATAAATATCGCAGATGAAAAAATAGAGCAGGTAAGACTGGATATGGGCGGAATGCATAATGTGGAGAATGCTATAGCTGCAGTTGCTGCAGTCAGTTCTTTGGAAATAGATGCGGAAAAGATCAGAGAAGGCATTGGAAGTTTCAGAGGGGTGAAAAGAAGGTTTGAATACATCATTCGTAATAAAAGAATGGTATTTATCGATGACTATGCCCATCACCCTGAAGAATTGAGAGCGCTGATCAATGGAGCCAGAGCATTGTTCAGAGAAAGAAAATGCACGGTGATCTTTCAGCCGCATTTGTACAGCAGGACAAAAGACCTGGCGGATGGGTTTGCGGAGGTGCTGGATCTGGCGGATGATGTGATCTTATTACCGATCTATCCGGCACGTGAGTTACCCGTAAAAGGAGTGGAAAGTGAAATGATCAAATCAAAAATGAAAAATGAACACACAAGGATAATGAACAAAGACAAATTGATGAAGTGGATGAAAGATGATTATGCAGTGAATGCGAATAAGGAATTCGGAGAATTACTGATAACTGCAGGAGCAGGAGACATCGATATGCTGATAGAACCAATTGCGGATATTTTAAAAAACCTATAGTGAACGCGGGAACAACGATAAGAAAAATATTATTTATTGCCATCTGGCTTTGTATCGGAAGCGGATTACTCACGTTGCTGGTGGCAGCCATCAGAAATAAGAACAAAGATATCTGTACGGATTACCGTGTGATAATAAAAGGTGCAAAAAATAATCTGTTCATTGATACAAAAGATGTAGAGCAGCTGCTGATAACTGCAACAGGAACTAATATAAAAGGAGAGCTGGTGAATTCATTCAATCTGCATGCATTGGAATCGAAGCTGAAAGAGAATGTATGGATCGATAATGCAGAACTCTATTTCGATAATCGCGATGTGTTACATATTACTATAACTGAAAAAGAGCCAATTGCCAGAATATTTACTACAGAAGGAAATTCATTTTATATCGATAGCGTAGATGCAAGAATGCCGCTGTCGGAAAAGATGAGCGCAAAGGTTCCTGTATTCACAGGGTTTCCCGATAAAAAACAATTATCGGCAAAGGACAGTTTGCTACTGAATGATGTAAAAATAACGGCGCGATATATTTTGAATGATACATTCTGGATGGCACAGACAGCACAGATCGATATCACTCCCGAAAGAACATTTGAATTAATTCCTGTGATCGGGAATCATGTAGTGAAACTGGGTGATGGAGAAAACATTTCTCAAAAATTCAAACGACTGATGATCTTTTACCAGCAGGTGTTGAGTAAAACGGGAATGGATCATTACAAGTTGATCGATGTGCAGTTTGGAGGACAGGTAGTGGCTTCGAGATATACAGGCGATCCAAAAGTTGATTCAGTGAAATGGAGAAGGAGCGTAGAAAAATTATTGAATGATGCGTTGCAGTCAGCAAATGATACAGTAGTAAAAAGATTACCGTCAGCCATTCAACTGGAAACGGATAACCCCGAGCAAGCACCCGACCTGCCGGCTGCGATTCAGCCGGCAGTCGACAGTCGGCAGTCTGTAGTCAGTAAAAAGAAAACAACTAAAAATTTCGATAACAACTAAAAACAACAACTATGAACAACGAGCAACCCATTATTGTCGGCCTGGACATTGGAACTACCAAGATTGCCGTGATTGCCGGACGCAAAAATGAGTTCGGTAAACTGGAGATCCTCGGCTTTGGTAAATCCAGCTCCAATGGCGTAAAGCACGGACAGGTGCTTAACATCGATGAAACTATTAAAGCCATTCGAACTGCATTGGAAAATTGTTTCTCCTCCAATCCGAATCTGAATGTCAGCGAAGTGTATGTTGGTATTGCAGGACATCATATAAAAAGTCTGCAAACCCGCGGTGATATTGTAAGACAAACAACGGAAGATGAAATTACCCGTAAGGAAATTGATCAGCTGATCGATGATCAGTATAAAACGTATATCCCTGCCGGGGATCAGATCATCGATGTAATTCCTCAGGAATTTACAGTCGATAATTTTCAAAACATTCCTAATCCGATCGGGTATGGTGGAGTAAAGATCGGAGCCAATTTCCATATCATCACCGGAGATAAAAACGCAATTAAAAATATCAATCGTAGTGTAGAGAGAGCAGGATTACATACAAAGGATCTTGTTTTGCAACCGCTGGCTTCTTCTTCAGCAGTCATGGGACAGGAAGATCTCGAAGCGGGTGTAGCCATCGTTGATATTGGCGGAGGTACAACAGACCTCGCAGTATTTTATGAAGGCATATTAAAACACACTGCAGTTATTCCTTTTGCAGGAGAGAATATTACAAATGATATTAAAACAGGATTAGGAGTATTGCGTACGCAGGCTGAACAAATGAAAGTACAGTTCGGCAGTGCACTGGCCAATGAAGCAAAAGCAAATGCATATATCACTATTCCCGGATTAAGAGGAATGCCGGCAAAAGAGATCAGTGTAAAAAATCTCGCGAATATCATACAGGCGCGTATGAGTGAGATCATGGATTTTGTGACCTATCATTTAAAGCAGGTAGGATTGGATAACCGTATGTTGAATGGAGGTATCATTCTTACCGGCGGAGGTTCGCAACTGAAGCACCTTATCCAACTCACTGAATATGTAACAGGGCTGCCTGCCAGGATCGGCTTCCCTAATGAGCACCTGGCAGCCGGCCATATTGAAGAATTAGCGAAACCAACATATTCTACCTGTATCGGACTTATCCTGAAGGGTTATGATGATTATGAACATAATCGCAAACAATTCGAAAAAGATTTCAGGAATGTAGAAGTGCCGGCTGGTTTGAAAAAACAGGCAGAAGAAGAAATGGAGGAAGAAGTGGAGGAAGCAGTAAGTGAAAAAGAAATGAAGAGAAGAAAAAATCTGACTGGTTTCTGGAGCAAATTCAAAGACAGGATCATTGATTTATTCAAAGAAGAAGAAGACAAACATCTTTAAATGACCCCCTGCCCCCTAAAGGGGTATTTAAAAACTAAAATTCAATTGTATGATACATTTTGATCTGCCCAAAGAAAAATCATCCATCCTTAAAGTGATCGGTGTTGGTGGCGGAGGAGGAAACGCGGTGAACTATATGTTCAGCCAGCAGATTGACGGTGTAAACTTTATTATATGTAATACAGATGCGCAGGCATTGGCGAATAGCGGAATTCCAAATCGTGTGCAGTTAGGTCCACACCTGACACAGGGTTTGGGTGCTGGTGCCAATCCTGATATCGGAAGACAGGCGACGGAAGAATCGCTTGAAGAGATCAAGCGGATACTGGAAGTAAATACCAAAATGGCATTTATTACAGCAGGAATGGGAGGAGGCACCGGAACAGGAGGTGCACCCATCATTGCAAAGATCTGTAAGGATCTCGGCATACTTACAGTAGGGATCGTAACCACACCATTTGCTTATGAAGGAAAGAAAAGACAGTTGCAGGCGGAAGAAGGTATTAAAACGCTGAAGCAATATGTCGATACATTACTTGTGATCAGCAATGATAAGCTGCGTCATCAATTTGGTAATCTTAAAATGCGTGAAGCATTTGAGAAAGCTGATAACGTACTCGCAACTGCTGCGAAATGTATAACGGATGTGATCAATAGTACTGGTCAGATCAATGTTGATTTCGCTGATGTATGTACAGTAATGCGCAATGGTGGAGTTGCTATTCTTGGAAATGCTGAAGCAGGAGGAGAGAACCGTGCACAGAAAGCGATAGAAGAGGCATTGAATTCACCATTGCTGAATGATAATGATATCCGGGGAGCGAAATGGCTGCTTATTAATATTACTTCTGCAACCGGTGAACATGAATTCACGATGGATGAGGTGGAAATCATACAGCAGTATATATTGAATCAGGCTGGCGAGAATACCGATGTGATATTAGGAATGGGCTATGATAGTAATCTCGGAAATAAGCTGGGCATTACATTGATCGCAACAGGGTTTGAACATAAAGATCCGTTTGCGCCACCAATGCCAAAGAAAGAAATAGCAAAACCAGAAGAGAAAATTGTAATGGTATTGGGAAATACTGCTGAAGAAAAAGCTCCGCCGGTCGCGAATGTTGATTCGCCGGCAGTAACAGAAAAAGAAATGGAAGTAATGGAGGCATCATTGCAACCGGAGATCGATGCAGACTGGCTTGCACCGAAATTGGTTGATGAATCGCCGGTAATGCAGGCACCTGTTATCGATATTTCTGATATGAAAGATCAGGAGTCAATGGTTGTGCATTATGAATTACAGCAGGAAGAAGAAAAATTACTTAGTAAGACTACTGTAGTTCCGGATGGGGCAACTACTGTTAGCAAATTGTCAATAGTCGAAAAAACTGAAAGTATAAATTCGACATCTGTAATTAAAGAAACTGATGCTGAATTGATATTCAGCGGAGGTTACCTGGCCAGACCGTCCAATATTTATGCAGAAGTGAAAGCAGAGGAGATCACCTCAAGGCCTTCTGCGGAAAAACCGGTCTCTTCACCAAAAGCTGCCAGTGAAGAAGAGGAAGAACTCCTCGATTTGCAAATGCAGCTGGTTGAAAGGGATGACATTCCGGCGGCGGATATGCCGTTGGCCCATCAGGCTCATGAACCTTTGATTTCAGAGGTTGAGGATCCCGCGCTGCGGGACGAAACCGAAGAGCAAAAACGTAGGGCTGCAGAACGACTGAACAAGTTGCGCAACTTGTCATTCAATGTTAACGCTGCTGACCCCAATAATGAGTTTGAGACTGTGCCGGCATATATCCGCCGCAATATGGAATTGTATAATAATAATACGCAGGTCGAAAACTTCTATAGCAGCTACGAGGTAAAAGCTGATCCCAACAAACAAGCACAGATCACCAGTATCAATACTTTCCTTGATGGAAAGAAACCGGACTAGCCCGTTCCGATGAAATCATCACTCAGCAAGTAAGCTAGTGTTTTTAGTTGTTCCCTCCGATCTCTATCGGAGGGTTTTTTTATTGCCTTGCTAAAGGAATTGCTTCAATACTTTTTGAAACAGCAATGCTTGTTGTTCTTCTTGTGACATTCCCTGAAACATCTTTTGCAGAAACAGTGATGAAATAAATTTTTGGCTCACCATTGGGAAGTCGTGAGGCTTTCAATACCACCATATGCGGATCGATCACCTCCCAGTCTTTATTGTTAGGATCATTACTGTCAACAGATAAACTGGTGCTTACTTCCTGCCCGTTATCCGTTACTTCATAATATACCGCAACTTTTCTTTTCTTGTTAGTAACAGGCCAGAGTGTTTTAGAAGAAAGAGAAATTCCTGAGATCTTTGGCGCTTCATTATCTGTAACAGTAACTGTGAATGAACATTTTTGTCCGGTAGCAGTGGATACAATTACACTGTGAGAACCTAAACGGAGAAAAGATCCTGAAGCAGGCGTATAAGTTATCGCTCCGCATTCTCCCAATGTTGTTGCTTTCGGAAAATTTACAATTGCACCTTCTTTGCTGCTGTCAGCCATAACGATCAGGTTGTTCGGACAGGTAATGGTGCAAGATTGTGCATTCGTTTGCAGCCGGTAAGTTGATAATGTGATCACGAGGAGGAGGATCAAAAACGGTTTCATGTGATTGTGATTAATAGATTAAGGGCCGGATATCTCAGAAATGCAAACCGAATACCAAAAAAATTCTAATGTAATAAGCCATGGTATGTAGAAAAAATTTCCATTGGCATGTTATTTGGACCTATACTGGTACACGGCAGTTTTTCGAACACCGACCCTAAAAAAACTACTATGAAAGACTCTTGTGTATGAGGGATGATTGATTATTACAAAAAAGGAAGCCGGTTTTTTAAAGCCGGTTTCTTTTTTATAATTTCAGTTATGCCAAAGCTGATCTCATTCCTTCTTTTTTATTTTCTTTCTTTATTATTATACGGCCAATCACAGTCCGATTCTATCAGCAAAGAATACCTGAGCAAAATAGTTTATTATCTGGCTTCGGATAAATTAAAGGGCAGAGTAAATTATTCGGCAGAGCAGTTAGATGTAGCCTCTTTTATTAATGATGAGCTCAGTAATATCGGATTAAAGCCACTCGAAGGAAGCAATGAGTTCTACTGGTCTTTTGCACTTGAAAACAATTCCAAACGTCAGGGCGCATTGCTATGGAATGATAAGTTAATGACAAGGAACGACTATTTCTTTTTTGCTCACAATAAAGATGAAGCAGTCAGAAAGCTGAATGATTTTGTTGTTATAGAAGTAAGCAGTTCTGTTTCTGATTCTATATTATATAAAAACTGGAAGAATGATACACCGCTTCTCCTATGGTTCAATTATCCGGAAGATTCAGATCTTGTTACGCTGGTAGGAACCGTTTTGATCCCGGCAGGATATCCATTGAACGATATTCTTATCGTAAAAAATCCTTATCGTCCGAAGCAATTAAAATTTCAGGCTGATAAGCTGGGAACAGACCTGAACCTTTTTAATTTGATAGGCTTGTTACCAGGAAAATCCAGGGATTCAGAGGTGGTTATTTTTTCTGCCCATTATGACCATGTTGAATGCAAGCCCGTGTGCAATGGCGCCAATGATAATGCATCTGGCACTGCTGCGGTACTGGCGCTGGCAAAATATTTTGCAAACCGGAATGACAATGAAAGAACAATTATGTTTTGCCTTTTTGCAGGAGAAGAGCTGGGATTATATGGTTCCGAGGCTTTCTCATACATGGTGGATAAGCGTTTTGTAAAAGCTGTGATCAATATAGAAATGATAGGCAGAACCAATATCGGAGGAAAGAATGCATTTTTGGTTACAGGATCCTGGACCTCTGATCTCTCAAAGATCATGTCAAAAAATTTAAACGGAGAGGATGTAAAAGTTATTGAGAGAGATTGGGATAAAACGAGACTATTCGAACGTTCGGATAACTATAGTTTTTATGTAAAAGGAATTCCTTCTCATTCTATCATGTGCAGCGATGATGCCGATCCCTGTTACCATCAGTCCTGTGATGATGCTAACAAGCTCGATTATGAGAATATGGAACGGATAGTGCGGGCTATTGCGATCGGTACTCATTCAATCATTAAGGGAATAGATACTCCCAGCCTGTACAAATGATCATTTCAGATCCCTTCTGCCATTCATCCAGTAACAGAATCCCCAGATCAAAGAAGTGAGTGCAACTGTAAGTAATATGTGTTTGGGAATCCCTGCTATTGCTTCATTATAATAATCCAGATTGAAATTCCGGAGAAATGCCGGTGGTGGCACCAATCCATCAGAAATATTCATTGGAAAATATTCGGTACCCGCTACATTCTTATGTTGCAAATAAAGTGTAAGTATGTTTTCAAAAGCGAAATAATAAAATATAAATACACCGAGAGCAATAAATGCTTTTCTTACCAGGAAGCCTACCAGGAATGCAATAGATAATTGCGCAAAAGTCTGTAAACCGAATAGTCCCACATATTCCACTTGTCCCCAGGTATCTTTTATAAGACGTACCTGACTGATTGTTCCGAAGATCAGTGCTATAACGAAGTTGATCACCGTAATGATTGCAGAAATGATCAGCACATCTATCAGCTTGCTTGTAATGAACTGTCCTCTTCCCCAGCCATCAATAATATTCTGGCGATGGGTTTTAAAACTGTATTCATTGCAGATCAGCATGATCACTACAACAGCAGGAATAAAAATGAACCAGGAAGAAAAATACATGACCGTATGCCAGGTTTCGGGAAACTCATAAGGACTACCGATCGCCATTTTTGCGAACTGACCGTATTTGGGATCGCCGATGATTTCTTTGCTGATCACCTGATAAAATAAATAATTGATACCAGGATAGGAGATAAGTGTAAGGCTCATGATCCACCAAAAGGCCGGATACTTTTTCATCTTGAACCATTCTGTCTTCAGTAGTGAGCTCATGTATTAATTATTGGTCAGTTCAAAAAATCTTGCTTCCAGTCTTTTCTTCCTTAAAACAAGTTGTGTTAGCACTATTCCATTATCGAAGCAATGACGATTGATCGCGTCCATTCTTGCTTCGCCCTTGGGAAAGATGATCTGTACAGCAGTTCCTTTTTCGTCTTTGATAACAGGCAGCTTGAAAAACTGTAATACCCGGATCAAACCTTCCATATCTGCTGCACTTAATTCAACAATATCTTCATCCATCAGGATCTCTTCTACATTTCCTGATGTGATCAGATTACCACTTTTCAGGATCGCAACATGAGTACAAACTTTTTCTACTTCATCTAACAGATGACTCGCCATGATGACTGTATGCCCGGATCTGCTTAATTCAGTGATCAATGATCTGATCTCTGCAATTCCAACAGGATCGAGCCCATTCGTGGGTTCATCCAGCACTAATACTTTTGGATCACCGAGCAATGCTGCACCAATTGCCAATCGTTGCTTCATTCCCAGACTGAATGATTTGAATGAGCTCCAGCGACGGTCATACAGTTTTACTTTTCTCAATGCTTCATCAATATCTTTTTTGTTACCTCTTCCGCTGATAGATTGTGTAACGCGAAGGTTATCGGTGCCTGACAGATAACTATAAAAGTTGGGTGTTTCCAGCAGTGATCCGATCTTTTTACGCAATGCAGGAGAACTACCCGGTTGTCCGAACCATGAGTATTTTCCCCGATTGGATTTCAGCACATCCATGATGATACCGAGTAAGGTAGTTTTACCAGATCCGTTTGGTCCAAGTATACCAAACACACTTCCTTCAGGTACATTAAATGAAACTCCGTTCAATGCTTTAATGCGTCCATAGGATTTAAATAGCTGGTCGACAGAAAGAACGACACTCATAGAAATTTTTTAATTCGACAATGAAGTTAGAGATGTCTTTTTAATTCAGAACCCTTTTTTTACCTTAGTTACTATGAGGGCTCTGATACTGGCTGCTTTGTTCCTCTTCATACAATCTTGTAAGCGGAATAATAATGATCACATACTATCCGCTTCTTTCAAAGGCGATACTGCTACTGTTGCAGAGCTGATCGCAAAAGCCAATTCATATCTACAGACTGATTTTGATTCGATGCGCTTTTTTGCGCATGAAGCGTATGAGCAAGCGATGGCGATTGATTATATAGAAGGAATGGCACGGGCAAAAGCTATTGAAGCTAATTATCAGCGCAGAAAAGGAAATTATCCGGAGGCTATCGCAACAGGATTAGAAGTTATTAAAACATTCGATAGTCTTCATTCATGGAGCGATCTGGTCCGTATGAAAAATATGGTGGCAGATTTTTACAAAGAAATGGGAGGAGAAAAAAATATTCCGGAATATCAGCGCAAGGGACTGGATCTTTCTATTGAAGCGCAGCGACTGGCAGAAAAAGAAAATTACAAACCTGGAATTATCAATTGTCTGAATGAGCAAGGCATAATTCTGCGTGATATGAGCAAGACTACAGGCAGAAAAGATCTGATGGATAGTGCATTTGATCTGTATTCAAAAGGAATAATGCTTATCAATGAAAGTGAAGAAGGGGAGGATATGCTGGGAAAACTTTATAACAATATCAGCCAGATATATAATGAACATTACAAGGATTATAATAAAGCCCTGGAATACCAGATGCAGGCGGTGAATTATAATTCTAAAAGAAATAATCAAACCAGCCTCACTCATAATTATAATACCATCTCGGAGATTTATATCAACCTGGAAGATTTTGAGCAGGCAAATAATTATGCATTGATGATGCTGGAGATTTGTCGCCAGATTAAAGCGCCATTCAGAATGGTGAATGCATATGGTGTACTGACAGCAGTCAACAAGAAAATGGGGCGTTTCGATTCTGCCTTGTATTATACACAGCAACGTTACAGGCTTTCGGATTCACTGAATAATCTCGAAAGAAGCAATCAGATCGCAGAAATGCAAACGCGTTATGAGACAGGAGTGAAAGATGCAGAGATAAAAGATCTGTATGCGATCAATGAAATAAAAACACAACGATTCTGGTTGCTTGCCGGTGGATCGGTAGTGTTATTATTATTGCTGGGCATGGTATGGATGCAGAAAAAGAAATCGCAGCAGCAACAAAAGCTGATCGCTGAACAGTCTGAAAGATTGCAGTGGATCATGAAGGAACTACATCATCGTGTAAAAAATAATCTGCAGATCGTTTCAAGTCTTTTGAATCTTCAATCATACCGTTTAAAGGATGAAGAAAGTGTTTCAGCTATTCGTGAAAGCCAGCTGAGAGTGCAGGCCATGTCACTAATGCATCAGCGATTGTATCAGGTTGAAGATGTTTCAATGGTAAATTTTAAATTATACCTCACCGATCTGGCCGAGACATTAATGAAGGCCTATGGATATCAACCGGATGATTTTGATCTGAATATTCAGGTAGAAAAAGAAATGCTGGATGTAGATACAGTAATGCCAATGGGCTTGCTGGTAAATGAGATCATCACCAATGCATTTAAATATGCTTATAAGGATGTAAAAAGACCTTCATTAAGCATTAGTTTATCAGGAAAAGAAAAGGGCTTGCAGCTGGAAATTAAGGATAATGGTCCCGGTATTGCAGAGAAGAACAATCAACAGGGATTTGGTCAGAAGCTGATCGCTGCATTGAGCAAACAATTGAACGCAACTTATACCCTGACTAATTCGCAGGGTGCCTGCTATACATTTATAATACCTTACCATAGAGAAAAGGCGGCTTAAAATGAATAATCAGGTAAACATAATGATCGTGGAGGATGAATCCATAGTTGCAATGGATCTGGCTGCCGGATTGGAGCATGATGGGTATACCGTAACAGGTATAGCTGCTGATTATGATGAGGCGCTGCAATTATTTCAGGAAAAAATTCCTGATATCATATTAATGGACATACATATTCAGGGGGATAAAGATGGAGTGCAGACGGCAACTGAATTGATGAAGATAAAACAGGTGCCATTGATCTATCTCACTGCATTTACAGATGCAGCAACTGTTGAAAGAGTAAAGCATACCCATCCATCAGCATTTCTAACAAAGCCTTATAACCTGGATAATGTAAGAATAGCAATTGATCTGGCGCTTCATCATTTCGCAGAAGCAAAACCAAATGCTGAACAGGCAAAGGTTTTGCCTATTTCTAAGGATAAAGAACATTTGCTGCAGCTGAATGATCAGGTATTTATTAAGCAGAATTACCGGTTTGTAAAATTCCGGCTTGCAGAATTATTATATGCTGAAGCGGACAACAATTATGTACATATACAAACCGCCACACAAAAGTTCACATTAAGAATTTCTTTATCTGATTTGCTGGAGCGATTAAGGTATAGCCGGTTAATAAGAGTGCACCGCTCTTATGCAGTTAATATCGATGAGATCAGTTCATTTGATGATCAGCTGATACGTGTTGGTCAGCATGAAATCCCTATTGGTAGAAACCATCGCCAGGAGTTCATGGAGCAATTCAATCTTAGATAAGTCCGAGAGTCCGCGAGCCCGAAAGACCGGGAAAAGGGGGAACTAAGTGAATTTACTTTCCGTCTTTCGGTCTTCCGGACTTACCGACTTCATTGGCATACAAATCTCAGTAGTTCACATACAAAGACAGCAGCTCGCTTATTGCAGTTAGTAATTTAACTGCGTAAAGGCAGCTGCTATGAAAAAAATTATCTTTTCCGCTTCTGTTTTCATCCTTTTCGCTTGCGTTGCGCAAGCCCAGACACAAAGTATTGTTTCTGCAGGTGGAGGAATTACGAAAGCTTCCAATGGAATCGTTCTCGAGTGGACACTCGGTGAACCTGCAATAGGATTTGCATCTACAGCTAACCGTTTATACACGGCCGGTTTTCATCAACCTTATTTAACCGTAAAAGAGGTATCTCCGGAAACAAAAATTGCCGCGGCGATACAGGTATATCCCAATCCGGTAAATAGTCGGTTAATCGTTCAATTACCTGCAACTCAGTCGGAGCAGGTAAAATTGGTGTTAAGTGATCTTACCGGACACACTATTATCGAAAAGCAGATAAGTGGTAAATCAGCCATTGCAGAATTATCAATGGAGAAATTCACCGGTGGTGTTTATCAGCTGCGGGTAATGGAAATGGATGGAACTATTATCAATGTATTTAAGGTCGTAAAACTCTAATAAAATTTTTCAATCATCTTAAACCGAACTGTCATGAGAAAAATAATCTTTATAGCATTCCTGGCGTTCCTGGTTCAATTAACCGGTAATGCGCAAAACATTCCGGCAGGAATGAAATACCAGGCTGTTGCCAGAGATTATGCAGGTCAGCCTTTAGCCAATCGTTCGCTAACGATCCGCATCGATCTCAAAAGTAATTCACCGAAAGGGGCGCAGGTGTTCTACAGTGAGGAACATTATATAACAACCAATCAGCTGGGCTTATTCGATCTGGTGATCGGTGAAGGAAAAAATGTAGGAAAAGGTAGCTTTTCTGAAATTCCCTGGAGTGAAGAAGATATCTGGATGGCAGTTTCTTTAAGAGATAAAACCGGTTTTTCAGCAGTAACAGAAACAAAACTTTTGGCAGTGCCATATGCATTTCATGCAGGCACTGCTAATAAGTTGTCGATTGGTGTAAACAAAGGATCAGGACCTGATGTTGCCGGAGTTCCTGCAAATGTCTGGTCTCTGCAGGGTAACTATAATAGTGATCCTACAAAGGATAAACTGGGTACAACCGATAATCAGGATCTGGTTTTCGTTACGAACAATATTGAAAGATTAAGGATTACCAAGAATGGTGATATCAGCATTGCAAATAATCTTAAAGTAGGCGTGGATGTAGAAGTTGGTAATGACCTGTATGTAAAGAAAAATGTTTTTCTGAATACTGTAAGCGGAAATACAACTAACAATGGCATGTTCACGGTTGCAAATATGAGTGCAACGAATCTTACAGGTACTCTGACAGTAGATAAAGATGCATGGCTGAAAAGTAAATTAAAAGTTGATGGCATTACAGATCTGAATAATACGCTGAATGTTTCCGGAGTAACGAACCTCAATAATCTGCTGAATGTAACGAAGAACTCATCAGATTATGTGGCGACCTTTTACAACACCAATAATGGAGATGGGGATGGTATCTGTATCAAATTAGGTAAGATCCATCCCAGATGGAATGGAAGTGCATATGCGAATGTTCCCAATTTAATTACAACGGGCGTAGAAACTCAGGTAAACCAGATCCGCGACTGGATCTATGGTAACGATAGTTTCAGCTGGGATGATCTGATCAATCTTATCCCTTCTCAATACATGGTTGGAACTTTTTGCCAGATCACCAACTATGTTACACAGCAAATCAATGATAAATTAGGATTACCGATAAATATTTCCCAAACGCTGAATAATGCGCTCGGTCTTCCTTTCAACCTGGCTGCACCTATCAACAGTGCGCTTGGATTGCCTTATGAAATTGCTGGTGAAACTGTGATACCTGCTATTCCTGCTTTGAATATTCCTGCGATCCCTTCATTTTCTATTCCGGCAATTCCCCAGATCAATTGTGCCGGTCTTCCTTCAATCGAATTTCCAGTTCTTGAATTCGATGATGTAACGAATTCACTGACCAAGGAAAACGAATTCATTTCTTTTGTTGATAAGGACAATAGAAAATTAGGTGCTATCCGTGCACAATCCATTCAGAATTTTTCTTACGATTATTTTGATGGTCAGAAATTATTGGATCTGACTGCAGAATTCATCGGAATAGATATCGTAGACGATTTCCTTAGCATTATGTCTGGCATTTCTGAAATGATCAATGCTTATAATGATATCGGAGTTGAATATTCTTCTGGTAATGGCGACTATGCAGAATGGCTCGAAAGAGAAAATCCAACAGAAGATATCAGCTATGGTGATATCGTAGCAGTGAAAGGTGGAAAGATCACAAAAGATCTCAGAGGCGCACAGCAGATCATGGCAGTTTCTAAAAAACCTATCGTATTAGGTAATATGCCTGAAGCAAAAAGAACTCAATTCGGTAACAATATCGCGTTTATGGGTCAGATTCCTGTAAAAGTGGTTGGAGCTGTTCAATCAGGTGATTATATAGTAGCAAAAGGAGAGATACCTGGTTATGGTGTGGCAATTCATCCGAAAGACATGACCGTTGAAGATTATAAATTAGCCGTGGGTCGTTCATGGGATAATAATCCTAAGGCAGGTCCTAAAATGGTGAATACTGTAGTAGGTGTGCACAATCATGATTTTCTCAATATCATTGCTAACTTGCAGCAGAAGGCGAGTCAGACTGATGAGCGTTTGAAAGCAATCGAGTCAGCTTTGAATATGGGAGGACAGCCTGCAAAAGAGCAACCAAAAAAAGGCTTTAAATGATCAAGAGAATTTCCATTTCCTTATTCCTTTTTTCACTGTGGCTGGCGGCATTTAGCCAGCCACAGTCTTTTATGCGTGTTGATACCAGCAAACAAAGTATCGAGCATTGGCAGAAATGGCTGGAGGATCTTAATTCAAAAGGAGTGGAGCAGAAGAATGATTCGTTTTTTGTGAAAGAAGAAGTAGTGAAGCTGCTCAAAGATTCTAATTACCGCAAAAGCGTTTATCCCGCGCAATATAACTGGCCAGATGTAGTGAAGCTGCTGAATCAAATGGAACTGAAGAAAGCTTTCTGGCATCTGATCAATTTATTCATAACTGATTCAACACACCGGGATATTATTGTAGGAACATTTGTTTTGTACGATAGTGTGATGGATATGGATAATATTTTGCTCAATACTTATTATACTTATGCTTTCACCGATCCGGAGGTTTGTCGTTTGGTCAATAATAAACCTGATATTTTCAGGCCCGATCTGCTGGAAAGAAAATTGCGTGTAACCAGGCAGATAGTAAATTATATATGGATCAACCGAAAAAATAAAAAAGGCAATCAAAAGAAAACCGGTTCATAGTTGCCGGTGATCGGGATGCCAGACGTTTGTAAATTCTCCTATAACAGCCTGGTTGTTTTCATAACGAAGCCTTTCGAGCTTCAGCATTTCAATATCCTTCTGTAATACTTTCCGGTAGATAGGATAGAGCGTACCCCCTTTGGTTCCTGCAGGTTTATCGGGTTCATACTGATATTGTGGATCGACTAATGTTCCTCTCGGATACATAATACCAGGAATTCCTTTTCCTCTCAGGTCAAGATCATCCGGATGATCGAGTCCTAATGTATGTCCATATTCATGCGCTGCAGTAGTTGAACCTTTGTATAAATTTTCCAGGAGGAAATAGCCACTATTGCATCCTAATCCATCAACAAAAGAAATATTTCCCATTGCAAATTCTTCTATGCGGAAATAATTATTCCGGGGATCCAGATTTTGATAAATATCAATATCCCTTATTGAAGGTTCCCATGAAGCTGTGATCTTGAATCGGATCTTATCCGAAGGTTCATTCCACATCAATTCGATCTCTTCTCTCATGTATTCTGTCAATTCTGAGGAAGAGGCGTTGCCATAAATAATCAAATGCGAGTAAACGACGATCCCCCTTTCATCTAATTCTGCTAACCCCATATTAATGCATCTTCAGATCCGTTTTCCGGATCCATCCATAGACAAATTTTCCTGGTGAGGGGATGTATTCGGTGTAAATGCTTTTATCCTGTTCAGCAATGCTGAGAATGGAATCTCCTTTTACAAAATATTTTTTCGGATTGAATGGATGCATGCAATTTTCATCCTGAAAGATCTCTGCGCGATCGGAGCTGACAACTGTTGCAGGACTTTGTCCATATTCCTTTTTCAACCAGTCGTTATTGAGGGCGGGCTGATTTTTTAATCGCGGATATTCATCATCAGCAACTATACCACTACCAAATCCACAATTGAAAGAAGGTGCCTGGCTGTTGATAGTAATTGTATTTCCTGTTTTTTTGAAATGAAGGATACAGGCATTAATTGCATTTTCGAAAGTGTTATCGAATGAAGCGGTATCATTCACAAATGTTATTGTACCATCTGTTTCGCCGACAGCATAATTGGGCCATCCGGTTGTAATGTCCAGCCAGAAACGGTATTTATTACCATCCATTTTAATCAATACCAATGTACCAGATGGTCCGCGGTTAGCTTCTGTTTTAGGAGGATCGCCCTGCGGTTTGCGGGAGTAGCCGTAGGCACCAGTGTGGTCCTGTGCCTGAGCAGCAGTAAGACATGAGATCAATAAAATAATTAAGCAGCTATTTTTCATTATCTGAGGTTTTCCGAAAAATAATTGGTGATCTTTTCATACAAATGAACTCTGTCGCGTCCGTTCACATTATGTTCATGTCCGGGATAGATCATATAATCTATCTGCACTCCTTTCTCGACACAAGCTTTTACAAAGTTCACCGAATGTTGCTGCACAACGACCGGATCCTGCAAACCATGAATAAGCAATAATTTTCCTTTCAGCTGATCAACTCTTCTGATCAGATTGTTTGCTGCATAACCTTCCGGATTTTCCTGTGGAGTATCCATATACCGTTCACCATACATCACTTCATAATACTCCCAGTTCATGAGCGGGCCACCGGCAACTGCTGCTTTGAATATTCCCGGATGAGTCAGCATGAAATCCGTAGTCATAAATCCGCCAAAGCTCCAGCCGTACAATCCCATTCTTTCCTTATCTACATAAGATCTATTCGTAAGATCCTGCATCGCGTCTACCAGATCATTCATACCGGGTTCACCAATATTCCGGAAGATCGCCTGTTCAAAATCTTTTCCTCTGTTATCGCTTCCTCTTGGATCAATACTGTAAACAAGATAACCTCTTTCCGCCATGTACTGAAACCAATAATCTGCCGCATTCGAATTCCATATATTTCCAACGAGTTGCACATGCGGGCCACCATACCAGTAAACGATAACAGGATATTTTTTTGTGCTATCGAAATGTACAGGCTTATAAAGTCTGCAAAAAATTGTTGTGCCGTTCCTGTTACGAATAGGATAGACCGTTAATTCTCCTTTTGCATAATCTTTTAATGGATCGGGAGCAGTTAATATTATTTTAGGCTTTGGAGATTTTGCGTCCAATAGTTGAATTACTCTGGGAATATTGATATCACTGTAATTATCGATAACAGTTGATCCATCTTTGCTAACCTGAGTACCATGTGCATAGGGACCTTGTGTAATTCTTTTTGTGATCCCTGTTTTAACTGAAACACTGGATAAGTTTCTGTCGGTAGGGGATGAGATCGTTGAAGAGTAAAACAACATTTCATTTTTCGAATCGAAACCTTTTACATCCACCACTTCCCATTCACCTTTTGTCAGCTGGCGGATCATTTTTCCGCTTGTATCATACAGAAAAAGATGATTCCATCCATCACGCATGCTTTGCCAGATAAATTGTGAAGCGTTGCCCGGAACAAAGAGCATTGGGTTAAGGGGCTCTACATATTTATTATCTGTTTCTTCAAATAATGTTTTGATGAATTGTCCGCTGCCTGCATCATACTGATTAAACCACATATGATTTTGAGCGCGGTTGACAACAGCGATATATATGTACTTATCGTCGGGACTCCACGCGATATTGGTTAAATACTGTTCAGCAGGCTCTCCGGTTTTCAACCAAATAGTTGTGTGCGAAGTAGTATTGTATACACCGACTGTAACATGGTGGCTTTTATCACCAGCCATTGGATATTTGATGAGATTTGCTTTGGCAGGTTTTTCTGTCCAGTCGATGATCGGATAATCTGTCACCATGCTCTGATCCATCCGGTAGAAAGCAAGTTTGTTACCTGAAGTACTCCAGAATGTTCCTTTAAAGATGCCAAATTCTTCGCGGTGTACGGAAGAAGCGTAAACTATATCGCGACTACCATCTTTTGTAACCTGAAATTCATCAGCGGTATTGATATTTTTTACAAAGAGATTGAAATTGTCGAGGTAAGCAACATAACCTGCCTTGCTTTCTTCAGCGTTTTCTTTATTCGCCAGGTCTTTCGGCATTAGAATTTTATACTGATGCGCGAGAGGATTTAAAGAAATTCTATTACCATTTACAGTAAGCAACCATCTATTCACCGAATCAAATCTTATAGCTGGCATTGTAGTAACTGTGTCCAGCTTTGAAAGGCGCAATTGATCATTCAATGAACGTAAATTGATAAATGCATTTTCGGAATTCGTTTTAAAATTTCCTCTCATCCATCCATCGCCACTGAGATACACATAATCATTTGTTTCACCGTAAAACTGCAGTTGTGCAAGGTTTTTAGGAGCGAGAGTGGTTCTTGCTTTTAGAATTGCATCTTCCATGGTCAGCAGTTTTTCCTGAGCATAAGATGATCCGCAGATAATAATACCTGCGATAAATAGTGTAAGAGTAATTTTTTTCATTTGAAATAATTCATAAACCCCTGTGAGAGGCGTGCAAATTCTTTTTTAGCCTTGTTCATTCCAATCAATCCTCCGGACATTCCTGTTGAATCTTTCAATAACATCACTTGAAAATCATGGCCATTTGGTTTAATGATTACTGACTGTTTATGATATTTAACGAAAGCGCCAAATAAAAGCCGTAAGATTCTATTTCCTTTTTCGTAAGTTTTGGTTTCGGGATCGTTGACCTTTAATTTGTATCCTTCAGAACTAAAAAAAAGATTCAATTTGTTATCGAGCCCGTCTTTTGTGCAACCGGATATATTATAAATATTTCTGTCGGGGGCGGAATCAGTAAGCTTGATTTGCATAAATGCTTCTTCTATTTTCAGATTAAGATACAACCATTTCCATTCAAATTCGACAGGTAACCCCTACGGGGTATCAGGGAATCGCGTATAAACTATTTGCTACCGATATGCAGCCCCTAACGGGGCAAAGTGAATCTTCTCGCTCCCTTTAGGGTATAGGAAATTTGCAAATAACAGAAATGTTCAATGGGGTCTGTTCCGTCGTCCTAATTCCTCACCGGCTTACCCGACTTCAACACGCTCTGAATTCTTTCCAGCGTTTTCTTTTCACCGCAAAGGGAGAGGAAAGCTTCTCTTTCCAGATCGAGCAAATATTGTTCGGAGACATAAGTAGGTTCACTGAGATCGCCGCCACACATTACGTATGCGAGCTTGCGTGCAACAACTGCATCGTGATCGGTTGCATAATTGGCGCGCCACATTCCATTGATGCCAGCATACAAAGCACCAAGAGCTGATTGTCCCAGCACTTTTATATCTTTTCTCTGAACAGGTGTGGTATAACCACTATCATAAAATTCTATCACCGATCTTTTTGCTTCTGAAATGCGGCGACCCTGATTCATTACTATTTCATCCAGGCCTTTGCGGTAAACTCCGATTCCAAATCCTTCATGTGCCGATGTAGCCACTTTTGCAGTGGCGATAGTTAGAAAACGGTTTTTCAAAGTGATGGTCTCTGGTTCGTCTTCATGCATTTCATCTGAAGCTCTTACCACAAATTCTTTGGTACCACCACCACCAGGAATTAATCCTACTCCTAATTCAACAAGTCCGGTATATGTTTCAGCAGCAGGACAACATTTATCTGCATGCAGGCTCAACTCACAGGCACCACCGAGAGTAAGTCCATGTGCAGCTACTACAACAGGTATCGATGAGTAACGTGCGCGCATCATTGTATTCTGAAACAAACGTATCGCCATATCCAGCTCATCATATTCCTGATCGATGGCGAGCATGAAGATCATTCCCACATTGGCTCCTGCAGAAAAATTAGGTCCTTCATTGGCGATCACTAATCCTTTATAATTCTTTTCTGCTTTATCAATTGCTGTCTGAATACCCTGCAATACATCTCCTCCGATACTTCCCATTTTAGTGAACCATTGCAATCCCAACACGTCATCACCGAGATCATACAAACGACAGCTGCCATTTTTCCAAACCTCTTTGCCTGCATAATTGCTCATCACAATAAATGCGGAGCCTCCAGGCAATGGCTTGTATGTTTTTGAAATGGGATCGAAGGCTTGACGTTTCCCCCCATCTACTTTATAGAAAGAAGTATTTCCTGCTGCAAGCATTTCTTCTACCCAGGGCGCAACTGTATAACCAGCGGCTTTCATTGCTTCCACCATTTTAGCTACGCCAAACAGATCCCATGTTTCGAATGCACCGATCTCCCAGCCAAAACCAGCCATCATTGCGTCATCTACACGATACACTTCATCACTGATCTCCGGAATGCGATGAGAGATATAAGAGAATAGTCCGTAATGGAAGTGCCTGTAGAATTCACCTGCTTTATCCGGCGCATTGATCAGCATTTTCAATCTTGCATACAGATCATCGATAGTCTTCGCTGTTTCTACTGAAGGGAATTTTGTTTTCTTCCTGTCTTCGTATTCTAATGAAGAAAGATTGAGCACCTGGATTTCTTTATCGGATTTTCTTTCTTCAGGACTACCCTGACTGACCGGTAATTTTATTTTCTTAAAAAATCCTTGTCCCGTTTTATCTCCCAGCCAATTGCTCGTAACCATACTTTCGAGCCAGGCAGGAATTAAAAAAGTATTGCGAGCTTCATCATTCGGACAATTATCATAGACGCCTTTGGCAACTTTAACCAGTGTGTCGATACCCACTACATCCGCTGTACGGAACGTAGCAGATTTCGGACGACCAATGACCGGTCCGGTTAATGCATCAATTTCATCGATCGTTAATCCAAGTTTATCTACCAGGCCGAAGATGGCCATGATACCATATACACCGATGCGATTTGCAATGAAGGCAGGAGTATCCTTACACAGAACGGTGGTCTTACCCAAATAGAGATCGCCATAATTCATCAGGAAATCAATAATAGCAGGATCTGTATAAGGAGTAGGAATTATTTCAAGCAGACGCAGATAGCGGGGCGGATTAAAAAAGTGAGTGCCGCAAAAATGTTTTTTAAAATCTTCACTGCGTCCTTCCGCCATTAAATGAATCGGAATACCGGAAGTATTGGATGTGATCAATGTTCCCGGCTTGCGGTATTGTTCTACCTGTTCAAATATTTTTTGTTTTATATCGAGGCGTTCAACCACCACTTCAATTACCCAATCACAGGAAGCAATATCCTTCATATTATCATCGAAATTCCCCGTAGTAATTTTTTTCACTACATCCTTATGATATACAGGAGACGGGTTTGATTTGATCGCCGCTGTCAAAGCATCATTCACTATTTTATTTCGATCCCCCTCTTTTGGAACAATGTCGAGCAACAATACTTGCACACCAATACCCGCAAAATGACAAGCAATACGCGAACCCATTACTCCGCTACCTAAGACAGCAACTTTCTTGATCGTACGATTCATCTAAATTGATTTAACTGATATTTGAACCAGGCGTTACGTTTTCTTCGGGTTTAAGCAATCTTAATTTACCATCTTTATCTTCTGCGGTAAGGATCATTCCCTGACTTTCGATGCCTTTCATTTTTCGGGGAGCAAGATTAGTAACGACTACCACTTGCTTTCCTACCATTTCTTCAGCTGTATAATGTAACGCAATTCCGGAGACAATTGTTCTTTTTTCAACACCCAAATCTATTTCGAGTTTTAATAGCTTATCAGCTTTCGCAACTTTTTCGCATGCAACCACAGTTCCAGCCTTCAATTCCAGCTTGGCGAAATCGTCATACTGAATTTCTGGCTTTTGGCCATTGGCATTTGGCTGTTGGCCTGATTCCGTACTCATTGATCCAGATTTAAGTTTTTCAATTTGAAAGGCGATCTCATCGTCTTCAATTTTTCTAAAAAGCAATTGTGGTTCACGTAAGCTATAACCTATGCTTAATAGCTTTAATTTTCCTGCATTCTCCCAATCGAGCATTTTATCTACCACCTTCATCATATTCAGCATTTTCTTAGCTGTATTAGGAAGAAAGGGGTTGATAAGAATAGCAAGGTTTGCAGATAATTGTAAACAGAGATGCATGCAATTATCAATTTTCTTTTGAGCATTGGGATCTTCAGCAGCTTTCTTTGCCAATATCCAGGGTTCTTTTTTCTGCAAATACTGATTACCTTTTCTCGACAGATCGATCACTTCATATAATGCTTCACGGAATTTATATTCTTCCAGCAAATTTTCAATCCGGACTTTTGCTCCCTCAATTTCTTTTTTGATAGTGATATCATTTTCATCCATCACATCATCATGGAGCTTTGGAACTTTTCCGCTGCTAAGCTTATGCATGAGCACCCAGGTACGGTTCACAAAGTTTCCAAAGATGGCTACCAGTTCACTGTTTACTGCATCCTGAAACCCTTTCCAGGTAAACTCACTGTCTTTTGTTTCCGGTGCGATCTGTGTTAAATAATAGCGCAGCATATCTACACACTGCGAACCACCATTTTCTTTCTTCACAAAATCATTGATGTAATCGCGCATGTCGAGTTTCCAGTTACGGCTGGTACTCATTTTATCTCCTTCAAGATTCAGGAATTCATTGGCAGGTACATTCGCCGGAACAATATCACCATGCAGCTTCAGCATGATCGGAAAGATGATGCAATGAAAAACGATATTATCCTTTCCGATAAAATGCAGGAGCTGTGTATCCTTATCCTGCCAGTAAGGCTTCCAATCCTTATTATTATCGATTGCCCATTGTTTGGTGGCGCTGATATATCCAATCGGTGCATCGAACCATACGTACAACACTTTCCCTTCGGCTTCTTTCAAAGGAACTTTTATGCCCCAATCCAGATCACGGGTAACTGCACGTGATTGCAATCCTCCATCGATCCAGCCCTTGCATTGTCCGACAACAGTAGCCCGCCAATCATCTTTATGCTGTTCAAGGATCCAGTTTCGTAAAAACTTTTCATGCTTTCCCAATGGCAAATACCAGTGAGTCGTTTTTCTTTTTACAGGAGCTTTCCCGCTTAAGGTGCTCACTGGGTTTATCAATTCGTCCGGACTCAATGTTCTTCCGCAATTTTCGCATTGATCACCATAAGCGCGGTCGCTGCCGCAATTAGGACAGGTTCCTTTTATAAAACGATCGGCGAGGAAAGTTTTTGCTTCTTCATCATAATATTGTTCTGTTTCTTTTGTCTCCAGTTCACCGGCATCATTCAGTTTCGTAAAGAATTCCTGTGCGGTTTCATGATGAATAGGTTCACTGGTGCGATGATAGATGTCGAAGCTGATGTCGAGGTCGCCAAAGTCCTGCTTCATCGCTTCATGATATTTATCGATGATAGCTCGTGGGGTAGTATTCTCCTTCATTGCCTGGATGGGAATTGCAGTCCCATGTTCGTCGCTGCCGCAAACAAAGACAACATCTCTTTTTTGTGCCCGGAGATAACGGGTATAGATATCCGCAGGAATATAAGCGCCGGCCAGGTGACCGACGTGCTTAAGTCCATTGGCATAGGGTAGGGCGGAGGTAATTAAGTATCGTTTGGGAGCCGAATGCATTTTGCAAAAATAATCATTAGTAACTTCGGCTTGATGATTAAAATACCTCCATACTTAAAAAAAGGTGATACTATTGGAATGGTTTGTCCTGCCGGGTATATGCCTAAAGAAAAGGCCGAAACCTGTATACGTGTATTAGGTGAATGGGGTTACAATGTAAAATTGGGCTCTACTGTTGGTGGAAATTCTTCAACTTATTTTTCAGGAACTGATGATGAAAGACTGACAGATCTTCAATCCATGCTCGATGATGATTCCGTTCAGGCCATTCTTTGCGGGAGAGGAGGTTATGGTACAGGAAGGATCATCGACAAAATCGACTTCAAAAAATTCAGAAAACAACCGAAATGGATCATTGGGTACAGTGATATTACTGTCATTCATTCACATCTTTATTCCAACTATTATATTTCTTCGCTTCATTCTCCAATGGCAGCCGCATTTAATGATGAAGGATATAAAAATGAGTTTGTTCTTTCATTAAAGAATGCACTGGAAGGAAAAAAGACTAAGTATACCTGCGAATTACATCCATTTGATAGAAGAGGCGAGGCTATCGGTGAACTGGTAGGAGGAAATCTGGCATTGCTTGCTCATCTGACGGGAACTGATTCAGATATTAAAACAAGAGGAAGAATTCTTTTTATAGAAGATACCGGTGAATACCTCTATAATATCGATCGGATGATCTATCAGTTAAAAAGAAGCGGAAAGCTAAGCAGACTTGCAGGATTAATAATTGGTGGTTTCTCTGATACAAAAGATACAGAAAGACCTTTTGGTAATACTGCTTATGAAATTATTCGTGATGCTATCAAAGAATACGATTATCCTGTTTGTTTTGATTTTCCTGTTAGTCATACCGACCGCAACTATGCGCTGAAAATCGGTGTTGGATATAAATTGAAGGTGGGAAAATCAAAAGTTACTCTTGAAGAGTAATCCTTACTGAAGTATAAACCGGCCTCCACTCGTAATTCGGTAAGAGACCATATCATTATAGGATTGGTTGTTCGTAGTAATTTTTGAATCCTGCACCAGCTTCAGATCGCTGTACAAGCAGGAGGATACATTATAATAATTACCTGATTTTTTCTTGCTGCCTTTAACTGCAGCTTTCAGTGAAGCAATATAATCGCCATTCTTTTTAGTAGTTATCAGATAAGTGACCTGGATCTCACTGCTATCCATTCTTTTTTTATCTTCCTGCAACACTAATAGATCGTATTTATCACCCGTTGTGATCTTGCCTAATAATGAATAAGACTTATTCTTGAATTTGTTGGAACCAGCAGATAAAAGTTGGGCAAACCATTTTTTAACAGTAGTGCTATCGAGTGAAAACGTAGCATCTTCTTCGTTTGAAAGATTGAGACTATCAGATATGGTGATCTCTTTCGTGCCTGTTAACATCTCCTCATAAGATAAAGCTTCTTGTCCCCGTACAATAGATGTACAAGTTGCCATAACAACCGCGAGGATAAGTAGTTTCATGTAGTAAAGGTAGGGTTATGGCTGGCGACGGCCTATACCACTTTCAGGGTAGCTGCGTGAATCGTGAACCTTGCCTACCGGCAGGCAGGTCGTCAATCGTGAATCGTCAATCGTGAATCGTCAATAGTGAATCGAGGGTGTGCTTTACAATAGAAGACTTATATAGGTCGTTGTGGTGATAACCTTTAATTGTGATCAATTGATCGGATTGCTTTAAATACTTTTTTAATCGAATTGAGTTTTTATAAACCACTACACGGTCTTTAGTGCCGTGGAAAATAGTAATAGGTGCTTTTACATTGGGCAGATAGCGATAGGTGGGAAGCTGATAATGCAGCATCCATTTCACCGGATATATGGGTAGATAGTGCTGAACTACGGAAGGAAAATCATAATAAGGTGATTCAAGTATCAAACGTTTACAATCTCTTCTCGATGCGAGTTCCGCTGCAATGCCTGTCCCCATACTCTTACCATATATAATAATACTATCCGCGGAAAATCTGTTGATCGCGATCTTATATGCCTGAGTGGCCCAATCATAAAGTTTTTGTTCAGTCAGGCGACCGCGACTTTTCCCATAGCCGGGATAATCGATCATCAGCACCTGATATCCGTTTGAAGTAAGAAAAGGCATGTACCTGGCATACCAGGATATATTTTTTTTGTTGCCATGGAAATATAAAATGATCCCTCGCGTAACTGTATCTGTTCTTTCGAATTCTACAATGTTCAGGGTATCAACTGCATTAATTGGAAGACTATATTCTTTATGGGGATAAGAAAAATCGTAACGGTGCTTTGCTTTTAATGAAACAGGATGAAACAAAATGTAATCCTGAAGAAAATAAAAGGCGATGCCGATAAGAGAATAAATGGTAAATAATGTAAACAGCCATCGCCAAATTTTTTTCTTTGCCGGCATTTTCATGCTTGCAAAAATAAGCTTAACCGCAAAGGCGCAAAGACGCGAAGAAATAAATCATCGCGCCCTCGGGTCTTAGCGGTTAAGAATTAAAAATTACTTATAAAATGACTTCTGAGTCTGGATGAAGCGTCGTTTGTCAGCTGATCTGTCATGATCCGCATGATCTCTGCTTCAGTAGGAGCGAATTCTTTTCTGCGGTTCACTAACTGTTTATCCGCATCACTCAAAGCCCTTTCATCACCAGTAAAGCTTGAAAACTCAGTGCTCCATTGGTAGGAAGCAGGAATATCATCATTCCAGATCCATCTTCCGCGGTTATCCCTTACTGTTATTTGCAATACCGCACTTGAGTTCAAAACTCTGCGGGTAGTTGTTATCTCTGCATATACCTTTCCGTATTCGCGAACGATTGAATCAGGTTTATAAACTGTTTCCTTAATCACAACCTCTTTTGAAACTCTGCGCTTACTGCTTGCATCATGGTACCTGCCAATATCAGTATTTACTAGCTGCATTTCCATTTCCTGGTCGATACGGATATGCTGACTGCGTGCGTCCCATGAAGAATAGAATTTTACAAATTCATTGCCACTGCTGAATTGGAGATCACGAAGTATTTTATCGTCGATATTATCTCCACCTACAGTATAGCTGCTATAAACGTATCCGCCATTCTGCTGCAAAGGAAGAACGGCGATATTGGTGACAGCATATTCATACGCTTCATCTTTTTTCATTAGGATGTCTCTATCCTCAGGCTTATATTGTAATGCCACCTGGAATTCACGATATGCTTGTCTGTAACCTTGCTTGTCGCCCGCATGTTCCATAAATGAAAGTCCGCGATCGAAACGTACATCGGCTGCTTTTTCAGCATAAGTAATTAAATAGTCGGAGTAATCAACAGGATGTACGAGTTCATACACAGCAGAAACTTTGTAAATGGCATCATACATTTTTTGCAGTGAAGCATATTCACTATAAAGTTGTTCCCATTTCAATTCATTGTTTGAAGATGAAAGGCTGCTGATGCGTGATTGGTGATCCTGCTGCGCATAGCGGTAAGATTCTCTGATGATGCTGATCAGCTCAGGATCATTCGGCTTTTTCTGCAATTTTTTTGCGGCCAGTTCAACGGCTTCATCATAATTGCCTTTCTGATACATTTTGCTGGCGGTCTTGCAGGAAAAAGTGATAATGGAAAGAGCGATAAATAAGAAAGAGTAGAGTTTCGGTCTCATATAAACCTCCGTTTTCATATTGGACAGGCAAAGAAGCGACCAATGAAACTGAAAGGCAGTTAATTAGAAATACCTTAACAAAAGCTGGTATGTCCAAAAATTGCGTACTTTTACTCGACCGCCACCCTTTAAACCAGAAAACTAACCAATTCCTTATGAGCACCCAGCAAATCAAAGTAGCGATTGCGGATGACCACAAGATCTTCCGTGATGGTATCAGGATGGCCCTGAAGGACAAAGAGTACCTGAAGATCCTTTGGGAGGCAGAAGATGGTAAAGACCTGATGCATAAGTTGCAACTCAAGCTCCCTGATGTAATATTAATGGACATACGCATGCCGGAAGTAGATGGCATAAATGCGATTAGTCTTATCCGTAAGGAATACGAGGCTTTAAAGATCATTGTCCTTACCATGTATGATGATCAGGAAATGATCACCAAGATGATGGAGATGGGTGCCAATGCATATCTGACAAAGACAACCGATCCGGAAGAAATTTATCAGGCGATCCTTACATGTATGAACGATGATTTTTATTTCAATGAACTGGTGAATAAAGCAGTGTTGCTGAAACTGCAGCATAAAAAAACCGTTCGGCAGTTCTATCCGAATCCGGTTAAGTTCTCCGAAAAAGAAATTAAGATCCTTAAGCTGATAGCAGAGGATAAAACCACAGAAGAGATCTCCAAGGAAATATTTTTAAGTCCCCGCACCATCGAAACCATTCGGCAGAACATGAAACAAAAAGTAGGAGCCAAGACCATCGCCGGTTTGGTGATGTATGGTATGAGGAATAAACTTCTTGAGTAACCCCCTTCGGGGGCCAGGGGGCTAAGCATGAGCAATATCAACGATAGTTTTTTTGACGGCCATTACAAAAAGATCTGGAAGGATTTTATTCCTGAGCAACTGACGGAAAAGGAAGTGGCTTTTATGATCCCTTATTTCAAATTAAGTGAAGAAAGTAAGGTGCTGGATATGATGTGTGGTTATGGAAGGCATGCCCTGGCATTGGGAAGAAAAGGGATATCCGTAACAGCCATCGATAACCAGGTCGCTTATATTGATGAGATCAATTCAGCAGCAGAAAAAGAGAACCTTCCTGTAACCGGGATCAATAATTCCATTCAGGCATTTACTCCTCAGGAAAAATTTGATCTGGCAATTTGTATGGGGAATAGTCTGCAGTTCTTCGATAAGAAAGACCTGATCGATATCTTGTCAACAGTAAGCGCATGCATGAAACCGGGTGGGCGATTACTGATCAATAGCTGGTCGTTGGCAGAGATCGTTTTCCGGAATTTTAAAGACAAAAGCACAAGTAAGATCGGAGAGATGGAATTCGAAGTGGAATCGGGCTTTGAGATCTTACCAACACGAATGGAAGTAAAAAGCAGGATCATTACTCCCAATGGGGAAGTGGAAGAAAGAAGCAGTGTCGATTATATCTACTCTATAAATGAAATGTCATCCATTTTTGCAGAATCAGGATTTAGGTTGACCGAAGTCTATAGTATTCCTGGTAGAAAAAAATTCACCCTTGGTGAGCCACGAGCATACTTGATTGCTATTCACGATTGACGATTGACGACTCACGATAAAAAACCCCGGCGTTATGAAGACCGGGGCTTTACGTTACTGTTATGAAGGAAAAAAAGTAAAAATCATTTCATGGTAAGGTTCAATGGATAGTCCGAAGGATCTTTCGGAGTTTGGTTTTGTAGTTTTTCAGGACGGTTATTGGAATTCAAAACGGGAACTTGAAATTTATTTTTAGCTATTAATACTATTGTTTAAAAAGAGAAAGTTGATCGACCGAAAGTGTCTGCCTGTAGAGAACAGGCGGATTCTTCAAAGGAATTGGAAATAACTTTCTGGACGGTTATGGACATTGGATGAGAAGGAATTTCAAGACAGTTTCTCATAGTCAATCAACTTTCCGGAAACAAAAATATATTCACAGGCATATGTTAACAATAGCACAACTGCCCTCTTTTGAACCTATGGTTTTTACTGTCGCTCTCGTAAATTTTCTAGCACCCCTTCGTAAAGCTTCGTTTATGCCATCCCGTAGCGGTACTTTCTGCAAATGTTAAATCAAGTACTTCTACTATGGGATATATTGCAGGATTTTTTCAACTTGCACCCGGGAATTATTCCTGATTTGAAACTTTAATTCTAATAATCCAATTATGAAAAACTCCGAAACCAATTCCGTAATTAAAGTAGCGATCGCTGACGATCATACTATTTTCCGCACGGGTATCAAGACTTCCCTCCAGGCGCGTAAGGACATTCAAATGGTTGCAGAGGCGGAAAACGGCATGCAGTTACTGAACCTGCTGCGTCATATCCAGCCTGATGTGATCTTACTGGATATCCAGATGCCGATCATGGATGGTATTACGGCACTACCAGAGATCAAGAAACTTTACCCTGGTGTAAAAGTAATTATGCTTTCATTCCTTAATGACCACTCTGTAATTTCTAAAATGATGGAGATCGGCGCTAACTCATATATTACTAAAGAGTCGGGCGCAGAAATGATCTATGAAGCTATTAAAGGTGTTTATGAGAATGATTTTTACTTTAACGACCTTACCAATAAGGCGCTGTTAAGCGGCCTTCGTACAAAACGTACTACCGAGTCTTCCATGCCCCAGGATGTGCATCTTACCGACAAAGAAGTAACCATTCTTAAACTGATGTGCGAAGAGAAAAGCACAAAAGAAATTGCGGATATCGTTGAATTGAGTCCGCGTACGGTAGAAGCTATCCGTGATAAATTAAAAACCAAGACAGGCACAAAATCCATGGCAGGACTGGTCATGTATGCCGTGAAAGCCGGTTTGGTGGAACACGCTTAACAACCCATGCAAGCGACTTGTCCCGCGTTTGCGGGATCGACCCAGACGGTTACGTCTGGGTTTTTTTTATTACTTTGAATGAATGGATGGTGGTATACCCAACGACCTTTTCGAAACGATCAAAGTGATAAATGGCAGGATACAGTTAGCAGATCTGCACTTTGAAAGATTATTTAAAGGGCTGGAACAATTAAAATTTTCTCTTCCTTCTGAATTAAAGCAAGAAAAACTTGAACATGAAATATTGAAATCGTGCAGAGAAAAGAATTGCGATGATGCTGCAAAGGTTCGCTTATCGGTTGCAAAAGATGAAGCTGATAAAATTAATTATAAGATAGAATGCCGGGAACTGGATCGTCATATTCTTTATGAGCAAAATTTAAAGATTGATTTTTATCAGGATGAAAGAAAAGACAATGATATCTTTTCTCATTTAAAATCAAAATATTTCACCTGTTATCCAAAGGCGGCCAAATATGCAAAACAAAATGCATTGGATGATTGCATTCTGCTGAATTATTATCAAAATGTAACCGATTCCAGCATTTCAAATGTATTCATCATTCGTGGTAAGAAAATTTATACTCCTCCTTTGCACGATGGTTGTGTAGATGGAGTGATGAGAAAACACTTACTGAAGAAATTGACTGAATGGAATTTTGAGTGGGAAGAAGCTTCGCTTGAAGTAATAAATGTGATTAATGCTGATGAATTGTTTCTGACAAATGCCATAAGAGGGATCCGTTCAGTAAAATACTTTCGGGAAAAAGTCTATGATAATACAGTTACTGAACAATTGAAGCAGCATATGTTTCGTGAAGGACTTTAACCGCTTTTCTTCCTTCTTCTCCGAGATCCAGGCTATAATTATTTACATACAGATCGATGTGCTGTCGCATGACTGTTTCCTCCATCGCCTGTGAATGTTCTTTTACATAATTGCTGAGAACAGGATAATTATTAAATGCCATTTCAAGACTTTGACGGATCAATTGCTCGGTTTGTTTGATGATATCTTCACCTAATGCTCTTTTTGCAACTATTCCTCCCAAAGGAATAGGAGCATTCATTTTTTCTTCCCAGTATTCTCCGAGATCTTTTACCTTATACAATCCTTTTTGCCGGTAAGTGAAACGGTTTTCATGTATGATCACTCCGAGATCGGTATCTCCATTAATTACCGCATTTTCTATTTCCGAGAAAACCCGGTATTTTTTATTTTTTGCTGAAGGATACGCAAAGCTGAAAAGCAGATTAGCCGTTGTATTTTCCCCTGGTAATGCGATACTGCTGCCATTGATCTCTTCTTCAGAAACGAATTCTTTTTTCCTGGAGATCAACAATGGTCCAACTCCTTTACCCAGAGCACTGCCGCTATTCAGCAAATGGTACGTATCGATTGTTTGGAAATAGGCAGGAAAACTAAGCTTTGTGATATCGAGTTTACCCTGCAAAGCCCATTTGTTCAGTGTTTCTACATCTTCGAGAACGGGATCAAAAACAAGATCGCCCGTATCTAATTTTCCATTGACCAGTGCATCAAAAATGAAAGTGTCGTTAGGACAAGGCGAAAAACCGATTGTCAGTTTCATAATATATCTAACAGTCTTACGATCTCATTGTTCAGATTGATGATCGCATCCTTGAAATTCCATTTTTTCTTATTGCGCTCACCGATATAATTGCTCACAGACCTTAATTGAAGGAAAGGAATTTTTTCTTTCAAACAAACATAATGCAGCGCAGCACCTTCCATGGATTCAGTCACCGGCTGATATATCTCAATATATTGCTGCGTCATTTTTTTATCCGTGCTTACCTGGTTAACGGATATAGATCTTACGGCTTTCAATCGACTTCGTTGCAGTAATTGTTTTGAAGGATTATTCAGCCAGCCTTTATTAAAAGCTCTTAACCGGCCATCTTCCAGCACAGCTTCATCTGCAATGATGTCCTGTTTTACTGCTACTACTGAACCCAATGGAATCGATTTATCAAAGCAACCTGCTATACCTGCCTGAATGATCAGATCCGGTCGCTTGAGATTGATTTGCCTGGTTAAATGGTAGGTGGTAGTAGTTAATCCGATGCCGGTGATCAGCACATCCGGATAGGAAACCGGCCACCGTGCATTTCTGTATAGCGACAGAAAAGGGCTTATTTCTTTAGCAGTAGCAGCGGCAAGCAAATAACTCATGATGCAATTTACGCGTAACTTCGCGCTTCAGATAATAAGATGGTATACCTAACAAGATCAGAACATTTCAATGCGGCACATAAGCTCTACAATCCTGAGTGGAGCTATGAAAAAAATGAAGCAGTTTTTGGAAAATGTGCCAATGAAAACTGGCATGGCCATAACTATGAGTTGCTGGTGACAATTAAAGGAGAACCTCAAACTGATACCGGCTTTGTATTTGATGTAAAAAAGCTGAGTACGATCATTAAAGAGCATGTAATTGAACAACTCGACCACCGTAATCTGAATGTGGATGTTCCTTTTATGCAGGGAAAAATGTGCAGCACTGAAAATCTGGCTATTGCCATCTGGAAAGAGCTCGAACCACATCTTCCTGCTGAAGTGCAGCTTCATTGCATTAAGCTGTATGAAACACCGCGTATTTATGTTGAGTATTACGGGAATTAACCGATCAATAAATGAGCAAGAAAGTAGCAGTTTTCAGAAAAGAACATTTTAATGCGGCACACCGGCTGTTCAATCCCGACTGGGATGATGCGAAGAATGATGAGGTGTTCGGGAAATGTGCGTTGCCGAATTATCATGGGCATAATTATGAACTTGAAGTAAAGGTTGTTGGTAAGCCGGATAAAAAAACAGGTTATGTGATGGATATGAAAGTGCTGAGTGACCTGATCAGAAGAGAAGTTCATTCACGATTTGATCATAAGAATCTGAATCTGGATACAAAAGAATTCAAAGAACTGAACCCAACAGCAGAAAATATCGTTATTGTTATTTATAAATTATTGCGGCCACATATCGATAAGGAGCTTGACCTGCAGATCCGCTTATATGAGACGCCAAGAAATTTTGTCGAGTATCCAGCATCCAGTATCTAGTAACCAGCATCTAGAATCAAGTATATGGCATATAAAAAATCAGAACAGTACGACGAGAAAGCTACCGGTAGCTTGATGAAAAATTATAAAGAGGTATTAAGTGTATTGGGTGAAGATCCGGAAAGAGAAGGATTGCTGAAAACACCGGAACGGTTGGCAAAAGCGATGCAATACCTCACGCAGGGTTATTATCTCGATGCAAAAGCAATTATTAATTCTGCCAAATTTCATGAGCCGGTGAGTGAAATGATCGTAGTAAAAGATATTGAAGTGTATAGCATGTGCGAGCATCATATGCTGCCATTTTTCGGAAAAGCGCATGTTGCGTATATCCCAAACGGTTGGATCACGGGATTGAGCAAGATCGCGAGGGTAGTAGATGTATATGGAAGAAGATTGCAGGTGCAGGAGAGAATGACGGTCGATATCATGAATGCAATAAAAGAAACTTTGCAACCGCTTGGAGTGGCTGTTGTAATTGAAGCGAAACATTTATGTATGATGATGCGCGGTGTGCAAAAACAAAATTCAGTAACCACCACATCCGCTTTTGATGGTGAATTTCAAAAGAACTCAACAAGAAGTGAGTTCCTGAAACTCATCAGCGCTAAGCTGGATTAACCTATATTCGAACCATGAAGCAGGCATTTGTTTTCCCTGGCCAGGGCTCTCAATTTCCGGGCATGGGCAAAGAACATTACGAGCATAGTGCATTTGCAAAAAAATTATTTGAACAGGCCAATGAATTGCTGGGTTTCCGTATCTCGGATATCATGTTCAGTGGAACCGAAGCAGATCTGAAGCAAACAAATGTTACGCAGCCTGCCGTTTTTCTTCATTCCATTATTGCTTATAAGAGCATTGAGAATGCTGCTCCTGATATGGTAGCTGGTCATTCTCTGGGAGAATTTTCTGCATTGGTTGCAAATGGAACACTCAGTTTTGAAGATGCATTGAAGCTTGTTTCTGTGCGTGCATCTGCCATGCAAAAGGCCTGTGAGCAAACACCTTCAACCATGGCTGCCATTCTGAATCTTTCAGATGAAAAAGTTGAAGCGATCTGTGAAGAAGTACAGAATGAAACTGGTGAAGTAGTAGTTCCGGCAAATTATAATTGTCCCGGCCAGCTGGTGATCAGTGGAAGTATAAAAGGTATCGATATTGCCTGTGAAAGAATGAAAGCAGCTGGTGCAAAAAGAGCTTTGGTATTACCGGTCGGAGGAGCGTTTCATTCTCCTTTGATGTTACCGGCAAAAGAGGAATTGCAATCAGCTATTGAGTCAACTAAGTTTCATAATCCTACCTGTGCAGTTTATCAGAATGTAGCTGCACGTGCTGTAATGGATAAAGATGAGATCAAGCAAAATCTGATCGATCAATTAACAGGCGCTGTAAGATGGACTCAATCTGTGCAGGCGATGATTGCTGATGGAGCATCAAAGTTTACAGAAGCAGGACCAGGAAAGGTTTTATTGGGATTGATCAATAAGATCAATAAGGAGATGATTGTTGATGGAGTCTCTTAGTTTGAGGTTTGAGGTTAGGTCGTTTTATACGTAAAGGCTGCAATTGAGCCACTCTCCGTCCATTGAAGCGTTATATTTTTTATAGAAATTGATAGCAGGTTCGTTCCATTCTAATACTTGCCAGATAATCCTGTTGAATTTTTTTTCGCGCGCTTCTTCAATCAACCTGTCAAATAACATTTTCCCAATTCCATTGCCCCTGGCTTTTTCAGTTACAAGAATATCTTCCAGATACATTGCTTGTCCTTTCCAGGTAGAATAACGGATATAATACAAGGCAAAACCAAGTATTACTCCGTCTGCTTCAGCTACAAAAGTCCACCATACCGGTTTCTTCCCGAATCCGCTTTCTTCAAAATGTTCAAGCGTCACAGTTACATCCTCAGGAGCCCTTTCATACACCGCCAACTCTTTGATCAGTTCTAATAACCTCGGGCAATCTTCTTTCCTTGCCTTTCTAATATTAATATTCATCGATCTTTTTTTGAAACTTCGAATGTAAAACCTCAAACCTCAAACATCAAACTATAAAGCCTGCTGTAAATCTCCAAGAATATCCTGCAAATTTTCAATTCCCACATTCATTCTTATTAAACCATCGGTAATACCATATTTTTCTCTTTCTTCTTTGGGCACTCCGTGATGTGTCATGGATGCCGGATGTGATAGAAGCGTGTCACAGGTGCCCAATGAAACAGTGCGCACGCACATCTTTAATTTATTCATGAATTGGATTCCTGCCTGCAATCCGCCTTTCAATTCAAAGCTCAGCATGCCACCCGGATGACGCATTTGCTTCATAGCGATCGAATGATCCGGATGAGATGTTAGTCCTGTATAATTTACTCTCGCAACAGCTGGATGCGATTCGAGAAAATGCGCGACTTCCATTGCATTGTGGCAATGCCTTTCCATTCGGATCTCAAGTGTTTTTATTCCCTGTATCAGTAAAAAGGCATCAAAGGGATTGGAATTACCTCCGAGTAAACGATGGACTTTCGTCATTCTCGTTTTCATAAATTCAATATCCTTTCCAATCAATACACCACCGATGGCTGTACCATGTCCATTTAAAAATTTTGTGGTGGAATGCATTACGAAATCGACACCATATCTGAATGGCTGCTGTAAGTAAGGAGTAGCGAATGTATTATCACAGGCAACTATGAGCTCATGCTTTTTTGCCAGCTTAGTGAGTTCTTCAATATCCACACATTGAATGGTGGGATTGGCTGGCGTTTCGAGATACATCATTTTGATCGCAGGATCTGAATTAAGTATATCGTTTGTTTTATTCAGATCGCCGAGATCGGTGATGATTGATGTGATATTTAATCCGGGTAGAATAATATTTACGAGTTCATTGGTACCGCCATACAATGAATAATGAGTAATGATCTTATCGCCGGGCTTCAGATTTGCAAGCATAAGGGTTGTAATAGCAGCCATTCCCGAAGCATGCAGAATTCCTTTCAATTCAATTCCTGTTTCAAAGGATTCCAGTGCAGCAATCTTTTCTTCAGCCTCGCGCATGGTGGGGTTGCCCCAGCGACTATAAATAAATCCTTCTTCTTTTCCGCTGAAACGTCGCATGCCCTGCTCGGCGTCATCATATACATAAGTACTGCTGGCATAGATAGGCACCTGGTGCGCGTAGAGCGGGTCTTGAGTATGACCGCCGTGAATGGCCAGCGAGCTCCATCCGCTTAGTGGAAAACTTTTGTCCATGGTAAAACGATTGTATCGCGATATTTATTCAGGCAAAGCCAAAGCTAAAAGAAAATGAAGGAATTGCTGAAACAATTAGCAGCGTTTAATAGTTGGGCCAACCAACGGATCATCGAAACTATTTTGCAGTTACCAGAAGAAAAAATTCATCAAAAGGTAGCTTCCAGTTTCCCTTCCTTGCAAGTAACATTATTGCATATGTGGGATGCAGAAAGTGCATGGTGGCAACGATTGAAATTGACGGAAAGACTGATCATGCCTTCTGAAAATTTCTCAGGTACGTTAAAAGATATTACAGCTGGAATAACGCAACTCGATCAGCAATGGCTGGACCTGCAATTGAACACGTTTTCCAATACTACAATTCCAAGAGAGAGCATTTCAAGCAACCTGTGTGGCAGGTAATGCTGCATGTATTTAATCATAATACTTATCATCGCGGGCAGCTGGTTAATATGTTGCGACAGCTGGATGTACAAAAGATTCCACCAACAGATTTCGTTGTGTGGACTCGCAGAAAGTAAAAAACACAGAGCGCACAAAGGCACTGAGATTCACAGAGAAATCTCCGTGCAACTCTGTATCTCTGTGACCACTGTGTTGAATATTATGTAAATCTCCGCTTCTTGTCATCTACATTGAAAATTATGGTATGAGGAGAATTGTACTGGCCTGTCTTGCGCTTTGTTTCATTTCATCGTATTCATATTCCCAATACCTGAGCGGCAGAGCATTGAGAGAAAGCGGAGATGCAGCTTCCAGGGTAGAAGTGCGTTTTGCCAATAAAGAAAACAGGGTGGAAACCAAAAGCGATGGTAGTTTTCGCATACTTGCGACAAAACTTCCGGATACACTCATTTTCACATCAAAAGACTATGAGCCATACAAAGTAGTGATCACTGAAAAAAATATTAAAGACCCCGGTTTTGAAGTGGTTTTGCTGAACAAAAGAATGCATTTGAATTATGAACCGATGAGAACAGGTTCGGAAGTAGTAGTAACTGCCATGGGAGTGAAACGAAAGCCTAAAGAAGTCGGTTATTCAACAAGAACAATCAGAAGCGAGGAAATAACCGGGATGCCTGCAACCAGGTATTATGATGCAGTAGATGAAAAGTCTGATATTAAATCAGGATTGATCACTGCCGGTGAAGTGAATGATTTCAACAAATGGAAAATGTGGGAAGATTATGGCGAAACGCAATTCAAATCGATGAGTCAGTTCTGGGGAATGTTCACCAGTCACCGTTACAGTGTACAGCTCACCGATAAAAGATTCAATGCGATCGTTAATGAACGGGTTTATCTGATAAACCGTTCAAATGGGGATACTGTGTGGTCGGCATGTACGGATAATACAGGTAAGGCCGAATTATGGGGTGGATTCATAAAAAAGGATTCTACGAATACAGATTTTTATATCAGCAATAGTTCCGGAAAAACAGTTAACAGGCTTACAGAATTCGCCAATGGTGTGAATCTGATGGTAATTGACAGATCCTGTAATGTTAATAATGAAGTTGATATTGCATTTGTAGTAGACGCCACCGGAAGCATGGGGGATGAAATTGAATTCCTGAAACTTGAGCTGGAAGATGTGATACGTAACACGATGGAAAAATATAAATCACTTTCATTACGTGCAGCTTCAGTTTTTTATCGTGATAAGGGAGATGAATATGTTACGAAGAATGTCGACTTCAACGAAGATCTTTTGAAAACAATAAATTTTATCAAGCTTCAAAGTGCCGGTGGAGGAGGAGATTATCCTGAAGCTGTCGATGATGCCTTAGATAATGCGCTCAACAAACTTCAGTGGAATGCAAATGCACGGACAAGACTTTTATTTCTTGTACTTGATGCACCACCGCATAATGAAGCGAAAGAAAGAATACAACATCTCACAGTGAAAGCCGCATCAATGGGGATCAGGATTATTCCTGTTGCATGTAGCGGTACAGATAAATCAACTGAATTTTTATTGCGATCAATGGCGCTGGCAACAAACGGAACCTATGCATTTCTTACAAATCATAGCGGAATCGGAAATACGCATATTGAACCCACAACAGATAAATATGAAGTAGAATTATTGGGCAATCTGCTGCAAAGAGTCATCGGCCAATATCTGGTTGCAAAGGATTGTGCAGAACAGTTTGCGAAGACAGAACCTGAAAGACAGCCGGAGAATATTTTAAAAGTGAAGTTGTATCCGAATCCAACAACAGGTCAATTTTCCATTGAGAGCAATAAAGAATTAAAAGAGATTTACATTACAGATTTTACCGGAAAGCTTTTAATGCGTTTGAATACGGAAGGGCAAAAAGGCAGATGGCAGGTTGATATGTCTCAGTATCCTTCAGCTGTTTATTTGGTAAAATATATTACTGCTGATGATAAGTGGGGGGCTTTGAAGGTAGTCGTTAGTCGCTAGTAAGCCCATTTAACCAGTGTAGCACCCCATGTAAAGCCGCCACCAAATGCAGAAAGAACAATATTATCTCCTTTATTCAGTTGGTGCTTCCATTCCCAGAGGCATAAAGGAATTGTAGCTGCAGTAGTGTTACCATACTTTTCAATATTGATCATCACTTTTTCACGGGGAAGTCCCATACGATTAGCTGTAGCATCTATAATACGAAGATTCGCCTGATGCGGAACGAGCCACGCAATATCATCACCGGTAAGATTATTTTTTTCCAATAGTTCAGCACTTACATCTGCCATACCTTTTACAGCGAATTTGAAAACTGCCTGACCTTCCTGATAAATAAAATGTTCTTTTGCCATTACCGTTTCAATTGAAGCAGGTTTCAATGACCCACCTGCTTTCATCTTAAGGTAGTTCACTCCACTGCCATCACTTCTAAGTATACTGTCAAGTATACCAAATCCTTCATAGTTGGGTTCTAATAAAACAGCTCCAGCACCATCTCCAAAAAGTATACATGTAGTTCTATCCTGGTAATCGACGATCGCGCTCATTTTATCCGCTCCGCACACCACTACTTTTTTATAGCGGCCACTTTCAATTAAAGAAGCACCTAATGTAAGTGAATATAAAAATCCTGAACAGGCAGCTGACACATCGAAACCCCATGCATTTTTTGCACCCAATTTCGCACAGGCAATGTTAGCAGTAGCCGGAAAAAGCATATCCGCGGTAACAGTTCCAACAATAAGGCAATCGATCTCCTCGGGATGGATTCCGCGTTTTTCACAAAGTTGTTTGACAGCAGGAACTACGAGGTCAGAAGTTGCAAGTCCCTCACCTTTTAAAATTCTTCTTTCTGAAACTCCTGTACGAGTACGGATCCATTCATCATTCGTATCGACCATTTTTTCCAGATCCGAATTAGTGAGACGATCGTCGGGAACATAACCACCAACTGCAGTGATGGCGGCAGTCAAATTTTTAAGCATGCGCAAAATTATCACATTTCCACACTTTCACATTTTCACATTATTTTCGCCGCCTATGATCGCTTACCTGAAAGGTGATTTCGTATATAAAAGTCCGGCCGTTGTTCATATCGATGTAAATGGAGTAGGATATGAAGTTCAGATAAGCCTCAATACTTACACCAGGATCCAGTCGCTCGACAAAGGAATATTATATACCAGCCTCCTGATCCGCGAAGACGCCCATATTTTATACGGTTTTTTTGATCTGATTGAAAAAGAAATGTTCATGCACCTGCTTAGTGTATCCGGAATTGGAGCATCTACAGCAAGGGTCATATTGTCTTATATGAAACCTGACGAACTGGCAAAAGCAATTGTTCAGGGGGATGGACGGACTTTGGAAGGGATAAAAGGAATTGGAAAAAAAACTGCCGAAAGAATGATCCTTGAGCTAAAAGATAAACTGGCTAAAATGCCCGTTGAATCAAATATTTTACCTATGAAAAACAATAGTTTGCAACAAGATGCGTTAAATGCTTTGATCGCCCTCGGAATCAACCGGCAAGCAGCCGGCCAAGCACTAGATAAAGCACTGGCGGTTAATCCAAATTTGCCTGTTGAGGAACTGATTAAATTAGCACTTCGTACCCTCTAATCCACTATTTTCAGGAAACTAATTGTGAGATAGAAATTGAACCCTACTGCTGTAAATATTCTGCGCACCCTGGTTATAGGTATTCTGGTGACTGCTTGCTTCATGGAAGCTGGGGCTCAGACAAACCGTTACCCTCTCAATGACCGCCGCGGTGACCCTTATTCATATCCCAACAGAAATACTTTCGACCTCCGCGATACAGGATATATTAAAAGGAATATCGAATACGATCCCAAAACAAAGCAATATTATATAGTAGAAAAGATCGGTAACTCATATTACCGTACTCCTGTTTCTTTTTCAATGGATGAGTTTCTGCGCTTGCAGGGTGAAAAAGATGAAAGAGAATATTTCCGCAAAAGGGCTGCCTTACTCGCAAATATGAACCGCAGGTTGTATAAACCTAAGTTCAAAGTTTCAAACGACTGGTTCAATCGTATTATGGGTGTTGGTCCCGATGGAAAAGTAAAGGTGGATATTAAGCCAACTGGTTATGTCGAGATGCTCGCAGGCTATCAGGGACAAACAATAAAAAATCCAACGCTTCCGGAAAGAGCACGTAAGAATGGGGGTTTCGATTTCAATATGAATTCGCAATTGCAGATGGATGCGCAGATCGGTGAAAAGTTAAAGCTTCCCATTAATTATAATACACTTGCCAATTTCAATTTTGAAAATCAGCTGAAGCTGGATTATCGCGGACAAGACGATCAGATCGTAAAAGTATTTCAGGCAGGTAATACCAATTTCCAAACAAAAGGAACGCTCATACCAGGAGCGCAATCATTGTTCGGATTTAAGACCCAATTACAATTCGGAAAATTATTCGTTACAACTGTATTGGCCAATCAGCAATCACAGCGGCAATCTCAAAGTCTGCAGAATGGTGCTACAGCACAAAGCTTTATTCTTCGTGCAGATGAATATGATGAGAACAGACACTTTCTCTTAGCCCAATATTTCCGCAATAATTATAATACTGCGATGAAGCAATTGCCGGTAGTGAATTCAAGGGCACAGATCCTTCGCATGGAAGTGTGGGTGACCAACCGTACAGGTGCAACAACAGATACAAGAGATATAGTAGCGTTCATGGATCTCGGAGAAAGAAATCCTTATCGTACTCCTTTATTAACCGGATCAGGAAATGATCTGCCACGCAATGATGCGAATAATCTGTATGCTACATTGCTATCGAATCCGAGCTATCGTAATTCATCATTAGTACAGAATCAGCTAACAGCATTCGGCTTATTACCTATCCAGGATTTTGAAAAAACATTCGCAAGAAAATTACAATCGACCGATTATTATTATAACCCACAGATCGGATTCCTTTCTTTGAATCAGCCATTGCAACCCGATGAGGTGCTCGGAGTAGCTTATCAGTATACATATAATGGTAAGGTGTACCAGGTGGGAGAATTTTCACAGGATGTGCCACCAGATACTACTGGTACTTCCCAGCGTGTATTATTCCTGAAATTATTAAAAGCAACTTCCCAGCGTACCAATCTTCCGATCTGGGAGTTGATGATGAAGAATGTTTATTCAGTTGGTTATGGTCAGCTGGAAAGACAGGATTTCAAACTGGATGTAACTTATGAAGAGCCGAGCCTTGGTGAAAAAAGATATTTACCTCCTGCTGATGTGATCTTACAGTATCAGGGACAACCATTGATCTCATTAACCAATCTCGACCGGCTGAATAATCAGAATGACCCGCAACCGGATGGAGTATTCGATTTCGTTGAGGGCTTCACTGTAATTTCTTCGCAAAGCAGAATTATATTCCCCGTACTTGAACCTTTCGGGCATGATCTGGATTTTGTTTATCCAAGTCAGACGCTGCGTGACAAATACCTTTATTATCCATTATACGATACGATCAAGGCCATTGCCCAAACCTATGCCAATCTGAATCGTTTTAAACTAGTGGGCAGATCCAAATCTTCTGGTTCTGCTAATCAGGGAGGATTCGCCAATCAAAATGGATTTGGAACAGGAGGAACTGGTGCAGGTGAATATCAGCTTGGATTTAATATTCCGCGTGGTTCTGTTACGGTTACTGCCAACGGTCAGGTATTATCTGAGAATGTAGATTATGAGATCAATTATGATCTGGGAACATTGCGTGTAACCAATCAGGCAATTTTGAATTCGGGAATACCGGTCAGTATTCAGTATGAGAATAATCAGGCATTCGGATTTCAGCAAAAGAATTTCATGGGAGTGCGACTGGATTATCTCGCAAGCAAAAAGTTAACGATTGGAGGAACCATCGTTCGGTTAGGTGAGCGCCCCTTCTTCATCAAACAATCTTATGGTGAAGATCCAATTCGTAATACCATGTACGGTATCGATGTGGATTACAGAAATAATTTACCACGCTTAACCAAATGGCTGGATAAGCTTCCATTCTATTCAACAAGAGCAATGTCTTCCGTTACTGCAACCCTGGAAGCTGCGTTGCTGGATCCCGGCCATCCGAAACAAATCAATTCAAGCAAAAAAGATAAAGGCGGGCAGGTTTATATCGATGACTTTGAAGGAACACGTGCAAATATTGATCTGAGATTTCCATTAATCAGCTGGACGCTGGCATCTGTACCGCAGGGTAATGGACTATTCCCTGAATCTGCATTGGTAAATGATCTGGGAAGCGGTTACAGGCGTGCTAAGATTGCCTGGTATAATATTGAACCTACATTACAGGAAAGAAGAAATTCAAATAATCCATTAGGATCAAATCTTGCTGAGTTATCAAAGCCTGAAACAAGACAGGTATTTCAGACTGAAATTTTCCCGAAGAAGAGTACACAGTTCGGAGAAGGATTGCTTTCTACTTTCGACATCGCATTTTATCCAAGGGATAAAGGGCCTTATAATTTCCAGACAGATCCTGCGAAAGTGAATGCAAATGGAAGATTGCTGGATCCTACGAAGTCATGGGGTGGATTGATGAGGAATATCGATCAAACCGATTTGGAGAGCAGTAATGTAGAGTTTATTGAATTCTGGCTGCAGGATCCATTCATTACGAATACAGCAAATCCTGGTGGTGGTAAATTATATTTCAACCTGGGAAATATCTCTGAAGATGTTTTGCGTGATGGCAAGCGGCAGTATGAAAATGGATTGCCAACGCCAACCAATAATGCACCGGTTGATAATACAACAGTATGGGGTAAGGTACCTGCGAATCCTTTGCAGGTAACAAATGCATTCAGTACAAATCCTGATGACCGTCAGTTCCAGGATGTAGGCTTTGATGGTTTGAAAGATGATGAAGAGCAAACGAAATTCTCCAGCTACCTCACTACACTCAGAAATAATTTTGGCGCAGGCTCTATTATTTATCAGCGGGCACAGGCAGATCCTTCTGCAGATAATTTTAAAGGCTATCGCGACCCTGCTTTTGATCAGTCGCCGGTTGCGGGTATTCTTCAGCGTTACAAGAATATCAATAACCCGCATGGTAATTCACCTGTGGCTGATAATAATTCCGAATTCATCAATGCATTTACGCAGTATCCCGATGCTGAAGAGCTGAACCGGGATAATACGATGAATGAAGCGGAAGAATATTTCCAGTACGAGCTGGACATTCAACCCAACATGATCGCGGGTCAGAATTTTATTACTGATGTAAGAAAACCTACAGTAAGACTGGCTGATGGAACCAGCAGGCAGGAAACATGGTATCTCTTCCGGATTCCGCTGGATCAGTATACACAGAAAATTGGTAATATTCCTGACTTCAAATCGATCCGCTTTATCCGCATGTTCGTAACGGGTTTTTCAGATTCGGTGGTAATGCGTTTCGGTAAGCTGGAATTAGTAAGGAATCAATGGAGAAAATATAAGTACGAGATCGATTCAACCGGACTTTATACCCGTTTGCCTCAACCTGATCCGACAACTGTAAATGTATTGGCAGTAAATATTGAAGAAAATGATCAGCGTGATCCGATCCCTTATCGCATTCCTCCTGGAATTGAAAGACAGCAGCAGTTGAGCAATAATAATGTGTCTTTATTCCTGAATGAGCAGTCATTGAGTATGCAGGTCCACGATCTTCAGAAAGATGAATCCCGCGGTGTATTCAAAACAATGAACCTGGATATGCGTCAGTACAAAAAGCTGCGCATGTTCATTCATGCTGAATCAGTAAGGAATCAACAGCCCATTGATTTCGGTGATCTGTATGCAGTAATAAGAATTGGTAATGATCTTTCCGGTAATTATTATGAAGTACGGATACCGTTAAAGATCACTCCGTTTGGTGCGACAGATAGTTTGGAGATATGGCCTGCTGAAAATAACCTGGATTTCGACCTGGATGATCTGGTGAATTTAAAGGCAAGAAGAAACAGAAGCGGTGGACCGCCTTCAGACTATTATTTTGAAACAACAGCCGATGGAAGGATCTATGCGGTATTAGGAAATCCAAACCTGGGAGAGGTAAGAGCGATGCTGATGGCTGTTCAGAATTTGCGGAAAGAAACTTTATGGACAGAAGTCTGGTTCAATGAGCTTCGGTTGGCGGAGCTGGATGAGAAAGGTGGATGGGCTGCTAATGCAAGAATTGATTTCAAACTGGCAGATCTCGGAACATTAACATTAGCAGGAACCGCACGAAGCCAGGGCTTTGGAAATATTGATCAGCGTGTGAATGAAAGAGCACGTGAAGATGTATATACACTCGATGCCACTGCAACCATTGAAGCGGGCAAATTGCTTCCGAAAAAACTGGGCATGCAAATACCTGTTTATGCGGGTATCAGTTACCGGGTAAGTACACCTGAATATGACCCTTATGATCTCGATATAAAATTAAAGGATAAGCTACGCGACGCCACGAAGCCAAATACTATCCGGTCGGATGCACAGGATGTAACAACGATCAAGACGGTTAACCTTACCAATGTAAGAAAGCTGAAAACCGATGGTAAGAAACCAATGCCATGGAGTGTTACCAATTTTGATTTCAATTATTCTTATATCCAAACGCTGAGTCATAATCCGCTGATCGAGCATGATGAGCTGAGACGTACCCGTGGTGCATTAGGATATACATATGCTCCGCAGGTAAAATCATTTGAGCCATTTAAGAAGATGATCAAATCGAAATCCCCATGGCTCGCATTGATCCGTGATGTGAATTTCAATTTTGCACCTTCTCAGATTGCATTCAAGGCCGATCTGTTCAGACAGTTTGGTGCAACACGGTTGAGAAATATTGGCGGCGGACCATTCAAGATCCCCGAAACATTCAATAAATATTTTACGTTCGATCGCTATTATATATTGCAGTGGCCACTCACACAATCGATCAATATCGATTACACTGCTGTTAACTATGCAAGAGTGGATGAGCCATTCGGTCGTATCGATAGTAAGATCAAAAAGGATTCTATACGGAGGAATGTATATAAAGGCGGACGAAATACAAATTACAAGCAGGATCTGACGGTAACATATAATGTACCGCTGCAAAAAATTCCTGTCTTATCATGGACTACACTTCGTTTAAGCTATAATACCAAATTTGACTGGTTGGCAGCTTCATTACTGGAACATACACCTGAAATTAATTTGGGTAACACGATTTCGAATACACAGACAAGAACTGTGAATGGTGAATTGAAGTTTGAGGAATTGTATCTGAAGTCGAGGATACTGCGCGCAGTGTATAGCAATGCACCTGCTCCTCCGGCAAATAATAATAATAACGCCGGCAATCTGGGTGGTGGAAAAGGAAAGAACAATAATGCAGGACAAAAGAATAATAATCCCGGACAGGTGATCCCTGGTATAAACGATAATAATAATTCAACTGCAAAGCCAGATACGATCCGAAATAAGAAAGGAAAGATCATTCGGATTAAAAAGCCTAAGCAGAAAAAAGCGAAAAAGCAAAAAGATCCGAACAGACCGGTGAATGTTGCAACTGTCCCTAAGATATTATTGCAGATGGTAACTGCCGTGAAGAGGGTGGGCTTGCAGTATACAGAGGATATGGGTACAACATTGCCTGGTTATCTGGATAGCACGAAAATACTGGGTCATAATTTCAGAAGCGGAGAACCCGGATTTGATTTCATATTCGGTTACCAACCGGATACAAACTGGATCAACCGTTATGGTGCAAAAGGATTGCTTTCAACAGATACACTGGTTACGAAGATGATCCAGCAACGCTATAATCAAAGATTCAATCTAACAGCGAATGTGAGACCATTCAATGATTTCAATATCGATATCAATTGGGATAAAACTTTCGACAAGCAATATTCAGAATTGTACAAGGACACCAGCAAATTTGATAACGTAGGTCTGACACGATTGAATCCTTATGCACTGGGTAGCTTTAGTGTAAGTTATATTGCCTTCCAGACATTGTTCACGAAGTTCAATCCGGAAGAGTTATCACAGACATTTAAAACATTCGAGAATAATCGTGCGATACTTTCCTCAAAACTGGCAGGATTAAATCCTTATCAGGGTGGGGCAATAGATCCGAATGATCCGGCATACTTTAAAGGGTATGGACGTTATGCGCAGGATGTGGTGATCCCTGCATTTATCGCAGCTTATACGAAGAAAGATCCTTTAAGTATTAAGATGGTGAGGAATGATAATCCGAATATTCGTGCGAATCCTTTCAGAGGAATTATTCCGAAGCCAAACTGGACGATCAATTATACCGGATTGACGAAGATCCCCGGAATGGATAAAATATTTACCAATTTCACTTTGCGTCATGGTTATCATAGTACCCTAAGCATGAACAGTTTTAATACAGCATTGTTGTTCCAGGATCCTTTCCATATTGGATTCCCGTTCTTTAAGGATACACTGACAGGAAACTATATCCCGTATTTCCTGGTACCGAATATTACGATCAGCGAAGCTTTCGATCCGTTGATCGAAGTAGATATGACATTTACGAATGAGTTGACAACACGCTTCGAGTTCTCCAACTTTCCAGCACAGTGGGATCCGAAGCTTGGAATTCACGTGACTTGAAGTCGCGGC
>JADMIO011417946.1_pt1 | contig 97815 bp, 94 predicted proteins | sample 8958161 | NCBI WGS metagenome assembly JADMIO01 (sample SAMN16585339, study PRJNA669376) | soil metagenome | isolation source: Crop rotation soil | place: USA: Cullars Rotation, Alabama | collected 2011
GCCGCGACTTCAAGTCACGTGAATTCCAAGCTTCGGATCCCACTGTGCTGGAAAGGGTCTTGTAGGCGCTATAAGCGCTCCGGCGTTCGATCATTACATCAAACTCGAACCGTGGATTCGTCGGGCTGTCCCCGCGATGATTGCCGTCTTTCTCGGCACGCTGACGACGCTCACCATTTTCCTCGTCAGCGATGCGCATGAGCGCGCCATCGACGACGCCATTCTCAATCTCGAATTGATGGCGGCCAACGCCACCTTCGAATTCAATGCTGCGCTCGATCCGGCAAGCGTCAAAGGCGACGCCGCCTCGCCGGCTGCCAAACAAGCCCTGACGCAGCTCTTCCCCGACCGCGCCCTGCGCCGTGGCCAGCGGATTCTCGTCAGCGACATCAAAGGCGATATCGTTGCGGCCTATCCCGCATCCTCAGGCGTCGGCGGCCGGCTGATCGATCGCCTGGGCCCGAGCCAGGCACTCACTGTCTTCGCCGAAAAGGCTGGCGTGATGCGCATCAATCTCGCCGATGGCACCGATGCGCTCGCAACGGTGCGGACGCTGCGGCCTCCCTTCTCTCAGGTGGCCTTCATCCACCCGATGACCTCGGTGCTCGCCGAATGGGAGCGCACGACGCTGCGCACGGTCGCCGCGCTTCTTTCGACCATCATCGTCCTCTGCTCCATCGCGGCTGCCTATTTCTGGCAGGTCGCCCGCACACGCCATGCGCAAGCGGACGGCGATCGCATGCGCAGCCGCGTCGACACCGCTCTCAATCGAGGCCGCTGCGGCCTGTGGGATTGGGATCTGGCGCGTGGCCGGATCTATTGGTCGCAATCCATGTATGCGATGCTCGGCATGGAAGCGGATCAGCCATTCCTCTCCGTCGGCGATCTGAACGCGCTCATCCATCCGCAGGACGACGCGCTGACCGGCCTGGCCGAAACGCTCGCCGCCGACGAAACCGACGCAATCGACCACACCTTCCGTATCCGCAACGCCAAGGGCGAATGGGTCTGGCTGCGGGCGCGCGCCGAACTGATCCGCGACGCGTCCGAACGTGCCGTGCGCCTCGTCGGCATCGCGATCGATGTCACCGAACAGCACCGCCTCGCCGAACAATCCGCCACTGCCGACATCCGCCTGCGCGACGCGCTTGAAAACGTCTCCGAAGCTTTCGTGCTATGGGACGCTGACAACCGCCTGGTGATGTGCAACTCGAAGTTCCAGCGCTTCCACAACCTGCCCTATGAATCTGTCGTGCCGGGCGCGCATTATGCGGAAGTCATGGCCGATGCGACGGCGCCGCTGATCCAAACCGAAACCGCGCTCGATCCGACCCCGCGCGCCCATGCGCGCACCTATGAAGCGCGCCTTGCTGACGGACGCTGGCTGCAGATCAACGAGCGGCGCACCAAGGACGGCGGCTATGTCTCCGTTGGCACCGACATCACCGCACTCAAGAGCCACGAAGAGCAACTGATGGATTCCGAGCGGCGGCTGATGGCGACGATCGCCGACCTCCGCCGTTCCCGCCAGACGCTGGAAACGCAGGCCCAGCAACTTGCCGAACTCGCCGAAAAATATCTCGAACAGAAGGCCGAGGCCGAAGCCGCAAACCGCGCCAAGTCGGAATTCCTCGCCAATATGAGCCACGAGCTGCGCACGCCGCTCAACGCCATCATCGGCTTCTCCGAAATGATGAGCCAGGAGCCTTTCGGCGCGCTCGGCTCGCCCCGCTACATGGATTACTGCAAGGACATTCAAGCGAGCGGCGAGCGTCTGCTCAACGTCATCTCCGACGTGCTCGACATGTCGCGCCTCGACGCCGGCCGCGTCCGGCTCGAAAAAACCGAGTTCTTCGCCAATGCAGCGATCGATCGCGCCATCGATGGCGTCCGCGCCTGGGCGGAAGAAAAGTCCATCGGCATCAACTTCGCCGGACTGCCGCAGGCCAAAATTCAGGCCGACCGTCTCGCGCTCGAACGCATCCTCGCCATTCTCCTGCGCAATGCGGTGAAGTTTACCGGCGACAACGGCCAGATCGGCGTGCGCTGCCGCAACGTGCCGGGCGCGCTCAATATCTATGTCGAGGATAGCGGCATCGGCATTCCGGCGGCGGCGCTGACGCAATTGGGCCGCCCCTTCGAGCAATATGACAACCGTCTTGAAGACGGCTTCAAAGGCTCGGGTCTTGGCCTCGCCATCGCCCGCTCGCTCGTCGCGCTACACGGCGGCTCGCTGCGCATCCGTTCGACGCCCGGCAAAGGCACCATCGTTCTCGTGCGGCTGCCGAAGCCTTCAGCGACGGTTACGGAACTGCCCGCGCGCCCCTCGCGGCCCGTGCGCAATCTCGCGCCGCTGCGTCCCACGCCGCGCCCGGCCTTGCGTTCCGTCGGCACACAGGCCATCTAGGATCGTCGAGCGCCAGGTCTCGGCGGCGGGTCGCAGTGAGCGGTATGGAATGTGTAGGAAGCGTCGGGCGCTTTGCATTGGCGCCATCCTAATAGGCTTGCCTCTTCAGGTGTCAGCCCAAGGCATTCCGCCAACAAGCCAAGTGCAGCCGCATGTGCCGGAGCCGTCACCCTATCTGCAACGCCCGTCCGGCACGCTGACGTTCGATCGGAGGATGCCCCTGCCCGGCGTGCATCGGCCCGTGCTACCTCACCGGCATAAGCATCGGCGCAACCACAAACATAAGGTCAAGCGCCGGCATCACCCCTATGTCACTGCGCCGATCACCGCCTCGAATATCTCTTTCACTTTCGTCCGCGTCTCGCCGATCTGACTTTCCAGCCGGCCTATGTCCGGCAATCCGGCGATCGCCGCCAATCGGCGGCCAACGACGGCATTCAGCGGCCCTTCCGGAGACTCCGGGCCGACAAAGGCTTGCAAGAGCTGCGTGACGTCGCTGTAGAGCCGCCGCGCCTCAAGCAGGCTGTTGGCAGGCTCTGGCGCGAGAATGCCCGCCTCCGCAGCAGCCGCCAATAAGCGGGCCGGATCGTTCACCAGAAGGCGTTTGTCTTGGTGCGCATAGGACAGGCAGAGATATTGCGCGATGAAATCGATATCGATCAGGCCGCCGGCGGAATATTTGAAATCGAAAAGACCCTGCGCCGTCTTCTCTTGAAGAATGAGCTGGTGCATCTCGGCGACGTCACGGCGCAGGAACTCCGGCGGTGGTCGCGTCAGAATTTCGGCGCGCATCGCCTCGACCTCCGCGCCGAGCGAAGTATCGCCAGCAATGACCCGCGCCCGCGTCAACGCCATATGCTCCCAATTGGCGGCTTCTGAGGATTGATAGGACGCGAAGCTTGAAAACTGCGTGGCGACCGGCCCCTTGCGCCCCGACGGACGCAAACGCAGATCGACCTCGTAAAGATTGCCGCGCCGCGTCGTCACCGTGAGCGCCGAGATGAGCCGCTGGGTCAGCTGCGTGAAATAGCGCACCACATCGAGCTCTTGCACGCCATCGGCATTCGGGCGCGCAGGGTCGAAATCATAGATCAGGATGATGTCGAGATCAGAGGCTGCGCTCATCTCACGCGAGCCGAGCTTTCCGAGACCGAGGACAACGCAGCGGCTGCCAGGAACGCGCCCGTACTTCTCTGCAAAAACGGCGCGCACATGCGCCAGCGTTTCGTTGACAACCGCCTCGGCCACCGCAGCATAAGCGACGCCCGCCGCCTCCGGCGATATGACATCGACAAGCAAGCGCAGGCCGATCAGGAAGGATTCTTCCTGCATGAAATCGCGCAGCACATCGAGGAAATCCTCGGTGGTTGCCGCTTGCGCTGAGATTTGCGCCGCGAGTTTCTCTTTGAGCGCCGCGAGATCGAAGCCCGTTGCCAAGCGCTGGCGATCGAAGACCGCGTCAAGGATATGCGGGCGCCGCACGACCATTTCGGCAAGCCGCGGCGCGCCGCCGAGCAGATTGGCGAAAATATCGCGCAAGGGCGCATTAGCCTTGAGGATCGCCAGCAATTCGCTTGCGGCTTTCATCCGCTCCAGCGCCGAGTCGAAGGCGAATAAGGCGCCATCCGGATCGCCCGATTGCCCAAAAGCCTGCAACAGCGCCGGGACAAGCTCGGTCAAGACCTCGCGCGCCCGCTCCGAACGCATCGCCGCGCGCCGACCGAAATGCCAGCCGCGGATCGTCTCGGCGGCGAGCGACGGCCGGCGAAAGCCCATGCGTTCGAGCGTCGCCAGCGTTTCAGGATCGTCGCTGACCCCGGTGAAGACAAGATTGCCGATATCGGACGACAGGCCGGGCGCCTCCTCGAAGAGCTGGCCGTAATGGTCGGCAACGAGGTTCAGCCGATCCGAGAGAAAGACTGCGAAGGACGGCTCATCGGCAAAGCCGCAGAAATTGGCGAAGCGGCGCAGATCACCTTCGTCGGCGGGGAGACGCTGCGTCTGCTCGTCGGCGATCATCTGCAGCCGATGCTCGATCTCGCGCAGCACGAGATAGGCAGCGGTGAGATCGTCGCGCGCGTCGAGCGAGATGAGATTGTCGCGCTGCAGTTCGGCAAGCATGTCGAGCGTCCGCCGGCCGCGCAGATCCGGCTGCCGGCCGCCATAGACGAGCTGTTGCGTCTGCACGAAGAATTCGATTTCGCGAATGCCGCCGCGACCGAGCTTCACATCGTGCCCGGCGACGGCGACTTCGCCATGACCCTTCACGACGTGGATCTGCCGCTTCATTGCATGGATGTCGGCGATCGAGGCGTAGTCGAGATATTTGCGCCAGATGAAGGGTCTCAGTCGGCTCAGGAACTCGGAGCCGAGCTGCCGATCGCCGGCAATCACGCGCGCCTTGATCATGGCGGCGCGTTCCCAATTCTGCCCGTAGATCTCGTAATAGGCGAAGGCCGCGGGCGCGGCGATGGCAATGGCCGTCGAGCCAGGATCCGGCCGTAGCCGCAGATCGACGCGCAGGACATAGCCATCCGCCGTGCGCTCCTGCAAAATCTTCACAAGCCGGCGCGTCAGCTTGATGAAAAAGCTCGCGGCCTCGTGCGGCGGTGCCGCCGGGCAGTCGGGATCGAAGAGAACGATGAGATCGGTGTCGCTCGAATAGTTCAGTTCGCCGGCGCCATGTTTTCCGAGCGCCAGAATGACCACGCCACAGGCGTGTTCGGGATTGTCCGCGTTCTCGCAGATCAGTTGACCGGCGCGCGCTGCGGCCGAAAGCGCGAAGCGCAAGGCTGTCTGCACGAAAACATCGGCAGCCGCCGTCAGCGCGGCCATCACCGTCTCAGTCGTCCAGGCCCCACAGATATCGGCGAGTGCGATCAGCAGTGCCGTTTCCTGCTTGGCGCGCCGTAGGAGCTGCATCACCTCGGCTTCAGAGATGGACTGCGCCGCCATCGTCGAGAGCGTTTCGAGGCAGGCGGAGAGACTCGCCTCCGGCGACGTCGTCAGAAGCCGCGCGAGCCGCTGCGGATCGCTGGCGATCAGCTGCCAGAGATAGGGTGAATGGTCGGCAACGCCGAGCAGCAGCGGCGCGACGGCAGGATCGGCCAGCGCACCGGGAGCGCCGTCTGCCTCCAAAACCGATTGAAGACGTTCCTGCGCCCGCGCCTGATCCGCCACGACCGGCGCTTTGCTGATGCGCAGTCGCAAGGGCGCACCCTGCTTATCCAAAAATGACGCAAGCGCCATTACGCCGCCGCCCCGGTTTCTTTGGTGGTCATTGCCGGGGCAAGCAAAGGCGGCGTCCGCGCGGCGGCAGGCAGAACCAGCGTCACGCGCAGACCCGGCTCATTGTCCTCGACGAGCAGTTTGCCGTTGTGCAGCCGCGCCACCGCGGCGGCGAGCGCGAGGCCGAGACCCGATCCTGGCAGTGAGCGAGAATTTTCGAGCCGCACGAAACGATCCTGCACGCGCATGCGGTCTTCATGCGCAATGCCAGGCCCCCGGTCGGCGACGCTGATCTCGATGAAGTCGCCCTGTCGTTTCGTCGCCAGAATAAGCGAAGCCACATGCGGAAGCTTGCCGTCGTCATTGGCGGCGGGCATGCCGTACTTCAACGCATTGTCCACGAGATTGGCGAGCGCCTGGCCGACGAGTTCGCGGCTGCCATGCAGAACGAGACCCGGCTCGACATCGAGCGACAATTCCATGCCGCGGTCCTCCGCTAGGGGTTCGTAAAGGTCGGCAACGTCATGCGCGACGCTTGCCGCATCGAAGTCCACCATGCCATCGAAGCCACTGCCCGCCTCGGCCCGCGCGATCATCAGAAGCGCATTGAAGACGCGGATGAGGCTGTCTGATTCCTCGATGACCTTCTCGAGCGCGGCGCGATAATCGTCGACCGTCTTCGCCGAATGCAGCGCCTGCTCGGCCTGGCTTCTGAGCCGCGTCAGCGGCGTGCGCAGGTCATGCGCGATATTGTCGGAGACTTCTTTCAGGCCGACCATGAGAAGCGAAATGCGGTCCAGCATCGCATTGAGATTGCGCACCAGCCGATCGAGTTCGTCGTCGGTGCCGGCGAGCGGCAGCCGGCCCGACAGGCCGCCCGTCACGATCCCTTGCGCTTGATCGTTGATCTTGTCGACACGGTGGAGCACGCGGCGCGCGGCCCAAAGGCCGCCGATGGTGCCGATGATGACGAGCCAGATGAGCGAGGTGGCGAGCGCACCGGCCAGGATATGGCGCAGCCGCTCGCTTTCTTCGATGTCATGCCCGACCAAAAGCCGGAAACCGCCTTGCAGCGCGAAGATGCGTGCCAGCGCGCGATGTTTCGCGGCGGTTTCGCCGCTGCGCTGATAGTCGGTCTCGACGAGCCCTGGGCGGTTGAGGACGCCTGGCGGCAGGCTGACGATGTTGCCGACGATCGGCTCGCCGGCATGGGTCGTGAGGAGATAGAGATCGGCGCCCGGCTGGCGGATACGGCGCTGGATCGCCTGCACGAGCTGATTGATATTGCCCGCTTCATATTGTTCGGCGAGGCCGGTGATGTCGGCATTGACGGTCTGCGCCGTCTGATCGTCGATCAGCTGTTTGACGTTCCAGCCCACGCGCCCGAGCACGAGCCCGGCCCCGATGGCCGACAAGCAGAGATAGACCACCGTGATCTTGAAGGCAGTCGTCCGGAAAAGCTTACCGAGAGCCGTCACGTATCATATATCCAGCACCACGGATCGTCTGCAGCAGCGGCGGATCAAAGCCTTTGTCGATTTTCGCGCGTAACCGCGAAATATGCACATCGATGACATTGGTCTGCGGATCGAAGTGATAGTCCCAGACGTTTTCGAGCAACATCGTGCGGGTCACGACCTGCCCCGCATGCTTCATCAGATATTCGAGCAGCCGGAACTCGCGCGGCTGCAGGACGATCTCCTTACCGTTGCGGGTCAGCTTATGCGACAAGCGGTCGAGCTCCAAGCTGCCCACTTTGTAGACGGTTTCCTCCCCCGCACCCGACGACTTGCGCCGCGCCAAAACCTCGACGCGCGCCAGAAGTTCGGAGAAGGCATAGGGCTTCGTCAGATAGTCGTCGCCACCGGCCCTTAGGCCTTTGACACGGTCGTCGACCTGGCCGAGCGCCGAGAGGATCAGCGCCGGGGTCTCGATCTTCTGGACCCGCAAACCACCGATCAGCGACAGGCCGTCAAGCTTGGGCAACATGCGATCGACGATCAGCACATCATAGGTTTCGTCGCGCGCCTTGTCGTAGCCCTCGACCCCGTCGAGCGCGAAATCGGCGTTATGGCCCGCCTCGCGGAAGGCCTTAACGAGGTAGTTCGCTGCCTCCGAATCGTCTTCGATGATGAGAATGCGCATGTCAGACATATAAGCGTTCCTCATAAAAAACGGCAGGCCGGAGGTGGGCTCCGGGCCTGCCGCCTCCTAACTGCCGACGCCGCGAGGGGGGCGAGAACGACGTCGGCTCAGCGGCTTAGGACGAATTACTCACGCCTAGGGCTCGACCGCTGCAGGAGCTGGTCCGGCGGCCTGTGGCCGGGCGACGGGAGTGCCGCCAAGCCGCGTGCCGCCGAAATGTCAGGTCGCCGGGGTGACGGCGAGTGCCACATAATGTGTGTCATCTCCATTCTTGACGCGCAGCAGGATGGCCTTGCGGCCGGCCTTCTTCGCCTCATTGATGACGTCGACGACTTCAGCCGGCTGGTTCACCGTCTTGCCGCCGGCTTCAAGAATGACATCGCCGACCTTCAATCCCTTCTGGGCGGCGTTGCCGTCCGGATCGATTTGGGTGACGACGACGCCCGCCTTGCCGGCGCCAGGAACGTCGCCAGCCGACGACAGAGCGAGGCCGAATTTCGACAGCGAGGCCTTGCCATTGTCGGGCGAGACTTCGGCCTTTGCGACCTTCTCGTTCGGCAAGGTGCCTAGGGTCATGGTGATGTTGCTCTCGGAGCCCGTGCGCCAGACCTTGAGATCGGCCTTGGCGTTCGGGCCGAGCGAGGCGATCTTGCGGGCCAGCTCACGCGGCCCGTCGACGGCATCGCCATTAACCGCGATGATCACATCGCCCGACTTGACACCAGCTGCCTTGGCCGGGCCGTTGCTCTGCACTTCAGCGACGAGTGCACCCTTGGTCGATTTGAGACCGAGACTGTCAGCGATATCAGTCGTCACCGGCTGAATCTGTACGCCGATCCAGCCACGCGTGACCTTGCCGTGATCCTTCAGCGCGGTGACGACACTCTGCACGACGTCGGCGGGGATCGCGAAGCCGATGCCGACGCTGCCGCCGGACGGCGAATAGATCGCGGTGTTCACGCCAACGACCTGACCCTGCATATTGAAGGTCGGACCGCCCGAATTGCCGCGGTTCACCGGCGCATCGATCTGGATGAAGTCCTCATACGGACCCGAGCCGATATCGCGGCCGCGCGCAGACACGATACCCGCCGTCACGGTGCCGCCGAGACCGAAGGGATTGCCGACCGCGAGCACCCAGTCGCCAACCTGCGGCGTCGCGCCGGCGAAGCTGACGAACGGATAGTTCGAACCGGTGCTGACCTTGAGCAGCGCGAGGTCGGTCTTCTTATCGGTACCGACGACCTTCGCCGGCAGGATCTTGCCGTCGTCCATCACGACCTGCACATCGGTCGCGTTATCGACGACGTGATCATTGGTGACGATGTAGCCATCCGCCGAGATGAAGAAGCCGGAACCCTGCGCCTGCGTCACATGCGGACGCGCGTCACGAAACTCGAACGGCATCTCGCCGCCGAAACGCTTGAAGAAGCGATAGAGCGGGCTGCCTGGCTTGAGCTGCGGCTGGTTGTCGTTCTGATCGCCACCACCCGGCTCGTTGGCTTCGGCGGTTTCGCTGACCTTCACTTTGATCGAAACGACTGCACCCTTCACCTTGTTCACAATGCTGGCGAAGCCTGTCGGGCCTTGCGCAGGCGCGGTGGCAGCCGGCGGCGTGGCTTCGGCCTGCGCCGGGGCGGTAAAGGTGGCGTGCGGCAGCTGAACATTGCCGTAAAACGCGCCGCCCAAGGCCAAGGCGGCAGCCGTGCCCAGAAGCGCGGCACGCGTGGTCACACGGCGCTTTGCCGACTGCGGATGGGACACGTCGCGCGGGCCATCGGAATGCGGAAGGGCCATAAGTATTCTTCTCCATTAAAGCTGACGTCTGGCTGGGAAGGACGTCGCGGTTCAGCCGGAATCGGTAGAGAGAAATCTGGCGCAGGCCGGCTTACGCCGCCATTTCGGCGGGATGAAACTTTCGTAAGGTTGGGCGGTACTGTTTCCGAGCTTTGGCAGGTGCATAACAATAGTCAGGGTGCGATCCCGCCGACCGGTGCCGATTTAGGACCATTCTGGGACCCAAGGCAGCAATCATGAAAACTCTCATCATAACCGGAAGCGCTTCTTCTGCCGGCTGTCTGAAAGTAGCCCAACTCGCCGATAGGGTCGTTGGATTCGGGAGATTGTTGACCATCGAGCCGCCTCCTGATCAAGACGCGGTTGCACTCTTCTTTGCCCGCGTTCCTGGGTCGAAACAGGACATGAAGACGTATTGTCAAAACTTCGACCGAATAGAGCTTTGGTTCGATCCCGATGCCGAAAGTCAATTAGCGCTGGCACTCGTGTTGGACTACCTCGGAAAAAATGACGAACTTATTGAAAACGTCACGCTCGTTCATCCTGATGTCATGCTCGCAGGGACAACGCCGGAACACGCAGCCTCTCTTCGGCCACGTCGTGAGACGCTTACAAACAGTCACCTTCAATTAGCCTCGCGGGTCTGGGCGGCGTGGCAAAGTTCGACGCCCGAGGCTTTCGCTGGTTTGCTTGAGGAGGAGACATCCAGACTCCCCTTCCTCGAACGCAATATCCTACGTCTTCTCGATGAACTACCCGCACTGAACAACGGCCTATGCGCCTCTGAGTTGGTTTTGCTCAGGCTCGTGGGGGAGGAAGACACCAATTTTAATCGGGTGATGGACCGCTACCATCAAGAGACTCGACTGGAAACTTACCGCAGCTTTGAGGTTGGACAAATTCTCGATGATCTCGCCCACGCCGCAGAACCAGCTATTCTAGGCTTGCCGCCGGGGCCCTACGATATGGCGCTATTGGACGACGAGATGCGTCGTAAGCGTTACGTGAGCAGCCCACTGACGCTATCGCCTTTCGGGCGCCGACTCCTCGCCGGAGATGCGGATTTCGCAGAGGCCAGACCGAGCCCAAGATTGTGGGGCGGAACTGAACTTACAAGCCGACGCCAGTGGCGCTGGGATGGCGTTAAACGGAAGTTACATCATCTAATGTAATGCCGTCGCCTACGACTCGTCCTTCATCAGCGCGGCGAGCTTTTCTTCTTCCGCCGCGCTCAGTGACGCCGGCTTCAGCGACGAGGCGCGCCGGCGTATCGACAGTAAAATGGCGGCGCCGCCGCCGAGGAAAATCAGGAGCGGCGTCCCCCACAAAAGCAGAGTTTCCGGCTTGAACGGCGGTTTCAAGAGAATGAAATCGCCGTAGCGCGAGACGAGATAATCGCGCACCTGCTGATTGCTCTCCCCCGCCGCGATACGCTGACGGATGAGAACCCGCAGGTCATGCGCCAATGTCGCCTGCGATTCATCGATCGATTCATTCTGACAGACCATGCAGCGCAGCTCTGTCGAGAGCTCGCGCGCCCGCGCTTCGAGCTTCGGATCCTTCAGCATCTCGCTCGGCTCGACGGCACCGGCGACATGCGGAATTGCGATCAAGCAAAGCAGTGCCAAGCAAAACAGACCTTGGAGCGCGAGGACGCGTTTCATCGTTACTCCGCCGGTTGCGCGGCAGCGCCGAGCTTGACGCGTCGCGCGGCGCCGATCCGTAGCCGCCGGTCGCTCAAGGACAGCGCGCCGCCCAGGGCCATGAAAAGCGCGCCGAACCAAATGAGCACGACAAGCGGCTTCCAATACACCCGCGCGTCGAATGTGCCGGGCGCCGCGCCTTCAGTAATGCTGACATAGAGCTGGCCGAGGCCCTCATTGGCGATGCCCGCCTCGGCGCGGCTCATCGAGCGTTCGGGATAGAAGCGCACAGACGGGTTGATGGTCCCGATCTGAACACCGCCATGGCGAATTTCCACATGGGCGAATTTGGCGGAATAGTTCGGCCCCTGCTCCACGCCGAAATTCCGCGCCACGATTTCATAAGGCCCGACGCTTGCGACGTCGCCCTGATGCAGAACCATGACCTTCTCGACACCCCAGCCGGTTGCAGCGAGCCCGAGCAATGTGACGCCAAGCCCGGCATGCGCGAAAGCCGTCCCCCACATGCTGCGCGGCATGTTCCAGGCGCGTGTAATGACTTGTCCGGCGCCGTGGCTCGTGACCTTGCCGATAAGATCGACGAAGGAGCCGACGATCGTGAACACCGCCAGACCGCCGATGACGATCGAGACGATCGGCTTGCCGTGGACGGCGGCAAAGACCAGCATCGCGACGATAGCGACGATGAACGCCAGGACCAGCCTTTGCGTGGCGCCGAGCAGGTCGGCGCGTTTCCAGGCCAGCATCTGCCCGATCGGCATCAACAGGAAGAGCGGCAGGAAGAGCGGCACGAAGGTCGCATTGTAGAAGGGCGCGCCAACCGTGATTTTCGCGCCCGTCAGGGATTCCAGCGCCAGCGGGTACAGCGTGCCGACGAAGACGGTCCCGCAAGCGGTCGACAGCACCAGATTGTTGAGGACGAGCGCGCCTTCACGCGAGACCGGTGCGAAGAAGCCGCCTGGCTTCAAATCGTTCGCGCGCGCGGCAAAGAGCGCCAGCGAGCCGCCGATGAAGACGGCAAGGATGAGGAGAATGAAGACGCCACGGCGCGGATCACTGGCGAAGGCGTGCACGGAGGTGAGCACGCCCGAGCGCACCAGGAAGGTGCCGATGAGCGACAGCGAAAAGGCAAGGATCGCAAGGAAGATCGTCCAGATCTTCAGAGCCTCGCGCTTTTCCATCACGGCGGCCGAATGCAGCAGCGCCGTCGCCGCGAGCCACGGCATCAGCGACGCGTTTTCGACCGGGTCCCAAAACCAGAAGCCGCCCCAACCAAGCGTGTAATAGGACCAGTAAGAGCCCATCGCGATGCCGAGCGTCAGAAACATCCAGGCGAGCAAGGTCCATGGCCGCACGACACGCGCCCAGACCGCATCGATGCGGCGGCAGATCAAAGCGCCGGCAGCGAAAGAGAAGGTGATCGAAAGCCCGACGTAGCCGAAGTAGAGCAGCGGGGGATGGATCGCGAGTCCGGGGTCCTGCAACAGCGGATTGAGCCCCTGCCCCTCGATCGGCGGGTTGGCGATACGCGCGAAAGGATTGGAGGTGAGCAAGATGAAGAGGAAGAACGCCGCGCTGATCCAGCTTTGCACACCGAGCACGGCAGCGTGCAGATCATCGGGCATGCCACGCTTCGCCAGTGCGACAAGCGCGCCGAACGTCACGAGGATCAGTACCCATAACAGCATCGAGCCTTCGTGATTGCCCCAGACGCCAGCGATTTTATAGATGAGCGGCTTCGCCGAATGCGAATTCTCAATCACATTGACGACCGAGAAATCCGATGTCACATGCGCATAGACGAGCGCGCCGAACGAGATCGCCACAAAGAGAAATTGCACCAGCGCGACGGACGGCGCCGTCGCCATGAGGCGCTGGTCGCGCGTCGCGACACCCCAGAACGGCACGACGCTGTTGAAGAGCGCCAATGCGAAGGCAAGCACAAGAGCGTAGTGGCCCGTCTCGACGATCATGAATGCCTCACGGATTACCGGCTTGACGGGCACTGGCCGACTCGGCCTGCGGCTTGCCGCTCTCCGGCATTTGCGGTTTGCCGTTTTCTTGCCAGAGACCGCGCTTCTTCAAAGCGTCCGCAACTTCGCGCGGCATATATTTCTCGTCATGTTTGGCGAGAACTTCGCTCGCCTCCATGCCCGATGTGCCGATCACGCCATCCGCGACGACGCCCTGGCCTTCGCGAAACAGATCAGGCAGCGCGCCAGTGTAAGTGACGGCCACATCCTTCTTGCCATCGGTCACGATGAAATGCGTCACCGTGCCGGTGCGTTGGACCGAGCCTTGTTTGACGAGGCCGCCGATGCGCAGCCGCGTACCGGGCGCAAGTTCCTTCGCCACGACTTCGCTCGGCGCATAGAAGAAGACGATGTTGTCGCGCAGCGCATAGAGCACGAGGCCCGCACCGCCGCCGAAAATGACCAACGCCGACAGGATGAGCGCAAGCCGCTTCTTTTTACGCGTCATGAATCCAATCCCAATTCGCGGGCGAGCGCATCGATCCGCGCCGTGGCTTGCGCATCGCCGCTGAAATCCTTCCGCGCCGTGACCAACGCCGCTCGCGCCTTGTCGACCTCATTGATGACTTTATAGGCGCGAACAAGGCGCAGCCAGCCTTCGATGTCGTTGCCGTTCTGCGCCAGCCGCGCGGCGAGCTTGTCGATCATGCCGTGAATCACCGCGGCCTGCGCTTGCGGCGTCATCTTGGCGATCGCAGCGGTTTCGCTCGCTTCCGGCGGCGCCTTGCCTTGCAGCGCTGCGATGCGTTTCTCAAGATCGGCGCGCGCGCCGGAGCCTTGCGGGATCATCGCCACAAGCTTTTGCCAATAGCCCAAGGCTTTCGCCTTGTCGCCGTCTTCACTGGCGGCGAGGCCCAGGAACCACAGAGCCTTCTTCGGCGGCGGATTGGCATTGGCTGCCTTTTGAAACATCTCGCGTGCGGCATCCGTCACAATGCCATTGGAGGCATAGACGAGGGTCTCGCCGTAAACGGTTTCGCGTTCCGGCGTCGCACCAAGCTTTTGCATCGCCAGACCGGCGACGCGCACCGCATCCTCCATGCGGCCAAGCCGCAGATAGACCGGCACCAGAACCTCATAACCGCGCCCGTCGTTTGGATCCTTGCGCAAATGTGCTTCCACTTTGGCGACGGCCTCAGCCAAAGTCATGTTCTCGCCCGGCTTATCGAGCCGCGCCGCAAGCGGCTCGTCCGGCCAGGACGGATGACCCAGATACATGTAAAGCCCGACGGATACCGCGGGGACGATCGACAACGCCAAAATCGCGGCAAGCCGCAGACGCCATTGCGCTGCAACAGGATTGGCTGCTGCGTTTTTTACGGGCGCCGGGTTTAACGCGGGATCGGTCTCCGCCGCACGCAGAAGCCGGCGCGCTGCTTCCGTCTTTGCCGCTTTCGCGTCTTCCACCGTCAGAAGGTCGTTGGCGCTTTCGCGGTCGATCTCGGCAAGCTTGGCTTTATAGAAAGCCACATCGACAGGCTGCTCTTCACCGGACCTCGGCGCACGTCGGCTCAGCGGCCATAAAATGGCGAACACGGCGAGGCCGGTCAGAAGCGCAAGCAGGCCAAACAGCATTTACGTCCTTTAGGCATTCTTCCTGGGAACATTTTCCTGGATAGACGGACGCGGCAATCATTGCTGCATCCGAAGCGGCCCCCAAACTTAAAGGCGCGGCAGTGTCCGCCGCTTTAAAGCATTTGGCGCCTCGGAATAAGTAAATTCCGGCGACGAAACGGCCGATCTTCCTTACATGTAAGCGCTTTCAGCATGGACAAAAGCGCGCAGCTGCTTTGGTTCGCCCATCTAGGCGGCGGCCGGCAATTCCAATTCGGCCCGCAAACCACCCATCGGGCTCGCATCGAGCTTGAGCGCACCGCCGTAAAGCGCGGCCAGGTCCACCACGATCGACAGACCGAGACCCGAACCCGGTCGCGTTTCGTCGAGCCGGCGGCCGCGGCGCATCGCCGCCTCACGAAGCTCGGGCGCGAGCCCCTGCCCGTCATCGTCGATGGTGACGCGGAAGAAGGCCCGACCGTCGTTATGTTTGGCCAAAGGCTCGATGGTGATCATCACACCGCTCTGTGCCCATTTGCCGGCATTATCGACGAGATTGCCGACCATTTCCTCGAGGTCCTGGCGCTCGCCCTGGAAACGCAAACCTTCGACAGCCTTGACCGAAAAGGTGATCTCACGCTCGCGATAAATCTTGTCGAAGACATGCACCAGCGACGCTGCAACAGGACCAACCTCCGTCGCCTTACCCAGCACGCCGGCCCGCGCCGCAACGCGCGCGCGGTTGAGGTAATAGCTGACCTGATCGCGCATCAGCGCGGCCTGTTCGCTGACCTTGTCGGCGAAGCCGCTCGCGCCGTCCTTCGCTTCATTGATGATGACACTGAGCGGTGTCTTCAACGCGTGCGCGAGATTGCCGACTTCATTGCGGGCGCGCTCGACGACTTCGCGATTGGCGGCGATCAGCAGATTGAGTTCCTGCGCAAGCGGCGCGATGTCGGTCGCGAATGTGCCTTCGATCGTCTCGCTCTCGCCGCGCCGAATGGCTGCTGCCCCCTCTTGAAGCCGGCGCAGCGGCAACAGCCCGTAATGAAGCTGCAACAGCGAAGCGCCGACCAAAGCGGCACCCAAGAGACCGAAGGTGATCATCAACTCGACTTCGAACAGCGCGATGTCGTTGTCAGTGACTTCGGTCGTCGCCGCGACCTGCACCAGATAGCGGCCCTGATCGCCGAGATCGATGATGCGCTCAACCATGCGCAAGCGGCGGTCGTCTGGACCTTTCACATAGCCTTTGCGCGGCTCGCCAGGGGGAGCTTGGGTCTTCTGTTCGGGCAGTTCCGGCAGGCGCGCGGTGAAAAGCGAGCGCGAGCCCTTGATGTCATGCGTCGTGCCGTCCAGCCGTGTGATCTGCCAATACCAGCCCGAGAGCGCCAGTTCGAACTGCGGTTCGCCAAGCTCGCCGGGATCGGCACGACTCTCATCGGCGACCGATGCAATGTCGGCGACGAGCGCACGCAGATAGACGCCCAGCCGGTCGTCGAAGCGCGATTCCGCCGTGTTGCGATAGAGCGTCGACAGACCGATGCCGCCGGTGACGAGAATGGCCGAGCTCAACAGGGCTGCCGAGAAGAACAGCCGCGTCGCGATCGACCAATTTCGCGGTGATGGAAGACGCATGCGCAAGTCCGGGCGGAAGATGCTTTAGCCGCCGCTGAACATCGAGCCGGTACCTTTTTTGCCGGCAGGCTCGGATGTCGGCGGTGTCACAATGTAGCCGAGCCCGCGCATGGTTTGAATGATGTCGATGCCGAGCTTTTTGCGCAACCGTCCGACGAAAACCTCGATCGTGTTGGAGTCGCGGTCGAAGTCCTGGTCGTACAAATGCTCGACCAATTCGCTGCGGGAGACGATGCGGCCGGCATGCAGCATCAGATAGGCGAGCAGCCGATACTCGTGCGAGGTGAGCTTGATCGGCGCCCCGTCGACCGTCACCTGCCCGGCCTTGGTGTCGAGGCTAACCGGGCCGCAGGTCAGCTCATTGCTGGCATGGCCGGCAGCACGGCGCAGCAGCGCCCGCAGGCGGGCAAGCACTTCCTCCATGTGGAAGGGCTTCGCCACATAATCGTCGGCGCCGGCATCGAAGCCTTGGACCTTTTCGTGCCAGCGGTCGCGCGCCGTGAGGATCAGCACCGGCATGGCGCGGCCCGCCTTGCGCCAGTCGGCGAGGACCGAAATCCCATCCTTTTTGGGGAGGCCGAGATCGAGAACCACGGCGTCATAGGCCTCGGTATCGCCGAGAAACCAGCCTTCTTCCCCATCGAGGGCGTGATCGACGGCGTAACCCGCCTGAACCAGCGCCGTGACGATCTGGCGGTTCAGGTCCTTGTCATCTTCAACCACGAGGAGCCGCAAATCCGTCCTCCTATCGCCCCGGAGCCGGCTTCGCGCTCCAACGGGGTCCTTCATCCACGGCCAAGCTCTAGTCAGAAGCCCGCCTTCTGGGCCCACTTACTTGGCGTTGACGGTCCTGACAATTTTGCCGCTGACCGCGTTGAGCGAGACATGGATGACCCGGCCGTCGCGGCGCAACAGGGTTATTTCATAGATCAATTCGTCTTTTCTCCGGCAAAGCTTGGCCCGGAGCGCCTCGGCCTGAAAATGCCGGGCGGTCGTCTGCATGACCCGGAACGGCTCGGCGAGCCGGTGGGCCGCGACGATCTCACGGGCCTGGGCGGCCGTCAGGCAGACGTGCTCGGGGGCTGCGTGCTCGGAGGCTGCGTGCTCGGAGGCTGGATGCTCGGTGCCATGTTGGGCTGCATGCTCGGTCGCGCGTTGGCCGGCGTGCTCGGCGACATGATCGATGGCGCGCTCAGCGGCAACAGCCGGCGCGTTGACCAACAGGATCATGGCAAGGGCGAGCCCACCGCTTCGCATTCGTCGAGCCTTGCTGAAACGCAGTGAACACTTGCTGAATATAGAACGGCCGCGCACAGCCGCGAAACCCGCCGGGCGCTCCCAACACGCATTCGTGTCCGAGGCAACGCCCTCATCTCCATAGCCGAATCCGGCCGCAATTCGACAATCCACCTAACCTTAAATCAAGATTTCCCCCGCATAGAGAAAGGAACGAACTCCGATTTGGTTCAAAAAATCATGTCGTCCGCGACGAAAATCCGTCTTGGAGGACTGCTCCAGGACAAATTAGGCCTGAAAGGCATCCTCGGTCTTGCGGGCGAATTCCACCGCAACCAGCGCGCCAATGTCGCGATGATCTTCGCTCTCATGGCCGTTCCCGTGCTTTTCGCGACCGGCATGGGCGTCGATTATGCGATGTCCGCGCGCCGCCGCTCCAAGCTCGATGCCGCCGCCGATTCCGCCGCGCTGGCAGCCGTCACGCCCGCGATCATGGCGATCACCCCACAAAGCGCCCAGACGCAGGCGATGCAGACGGCCGCGACCAATATGTTCAATGCGCTCGCGGGACAAGTCTCCGGATTGCAGGCGATGCCGCAGCCGACCGTCAGCGTCAGTTCCGTGGGACTGGTTCAAACCGTGACGGTGAGTTATACGGCCAGCGCGACGACCAATTTCGGCGGCATTATCGGCAAGAAGACGATGGCGATCGGCGGGACCGCCACCGCCTCGGCAAGCACCCAGCCCTACATCAACTTCTATCTGCTGCTCGACGATTCACCGTCGATGGCGATTGCCGCGACGACCGACGGCATCAACCAGATGGTCGCGGCGACGCCCTCTCAGGGCGGCTGCGCCTTTGCTTGCCACGAATATGATCCAAGCGCCGACAGCTCGGGCAACCCTGGCGGCGAAGACAATTACGCGCTCGCCAAATCGCTCAATCCGCCTGTCGTCCTGCGTATCGATCTTCTGCGATCGGCCGTTCAGAACCTGATGACCACCGCGAAGACGGCCGAGGCCGGCAAAAGCTATTATGGCATGGCGATCTACACGTTCGACTATCAGCTCAATCAGATCCAGAAGCTGACGACAAACCTCACGACAGCGCAAAATGCCGCGAGCAATATTCAGATGCTCGAGGTCTATAATAACGGCGGCTATCTGACGAAGAGCATCAACAACAACGACGCCGACACGGATTTCAGCGCCGCGATGAACGGCGTCAACAGCGAAATGGCAACGTCGGGCTCCGGCACGAAATCGGCGCCACAGGAGTTTCTCTTCATCGTCACCGACGGCGTCAACGAAGTCGTGAACGGCTCCCGAAAACCGTCCTTGATGGATCAATCCTGGTGCACGACGGTCAAGAACCGTGGCATCCAGATCGCGGTGCTTTACACCCAATATCTGCCGCTGCCGACGAACGCGTTCTACAACGATAATGTCGCGCCGTTTCAGTCGCAGATCGGGACGAATATGCAAGCCTGCGCATCGCCCGGTCTTTATAGTTCGGTCACGACGGATGGCGACATCTCGGCGGCGCTGGCCAACCTCTTCAACGCGGCGCTAGCACAGTCCGCGCATCTGACGAACTAGGCGACGCGAGGCCGGCAGAGCTTGCCGGCCCTCACTCCCAGGCCATCTGGAGACGCGAGAGCGGCGCCGTGACTGCCCGATCAGCAGGTCCGAATTCCAGACAAATGGACTGAAATTCCCAATCAACCTAACGTTAAATCAAGTTTTCCCCGCCATAGAGGAAGGATCGATATCCATTTGGTTTTAAGATCCATGCTGCGTTTCGAGAAACTTAATTTAAAGCCCTTGCGTAGCATCGTCCGCGACTTTGGCAGCAACCAGCGCGCCAATGTCGCGATGATCTTTGCCTTCATTCTCATTCCAGTGCTGTTTGCAGCCGGCATGGGCATAGATTACACGATGGCGGCGCGCCGACGGGCCAAGCTCGATGCAGCAGCCGATTCCGCCGCGCTGGCCGCTTTGACGCCGGCGATGATGGCGAAAGACTCGACCACTTGGCAGCCGCTCGCTCAGACCGCCGCAACGAACATGTTCAATTCACTGGCGGCTCAGGTCACGGGCCTCAATAGTGCGCCTGCGCCGATCGTCACCATCTGCCCAAATTCAGCCCTCACGAGCCCGACGAACACATGTCCGGCGAGCATCACTACCCGCACCGTGACGGTCAGTTATTCCGGGAAATCCCTGACCAGTTTTAGCGGCATTATCGGAAAGACGACGTTGCCCATCGGCGGCAATGCGACCGCCACATTCAGCACACCGCCCTTCGTGAACATCTATGTTCTGCTCGACATCTCGTCGTCGATGGGCATCGGCGCGACGACGGCGGACCAGCAGATCGTTTACTCTGCGACAAAAAATGGCACGATGGGGCCCTGCGGACTGTCATGCCACTATCCGGACGCAAATCTCGGAATGTCGACGGAAGACGCGGCACATAGAGCCGGCGCGACGCTGCGCATCGACATCGCCAAGAAAGCGCTGACTCAGGCTCTGAACCAATTGCAAACAAACCAGGGCTATGTCCAGGTCGCAATCTACACCTTCAGCAATAAATTCACCAACGTCTTTGCGCTCAACACTGATTTGTCGAGCGCAATCAGCACAGTCAGCAACATCGACCTCAGCAATCAAAATTCCGACGGCGGAACGAATCTGACCTATGCCTTGAATCAGCTCTACAATAACACGCTGAAAGGCAAAACGCCCGGCAATGGCCAGACCCAGGCGACTGCCCAAAGCGTCGTCATGCTGATCACGGATGGTGTCCAAGACTCGGACATGAAAATCAATGGAGGCGGTACGGATTCGATGGACCCGAATTTTACGAAGGCTTCCGGCTGCACCACGCGGCAGTCTTTATCAGTTCAATGCTGGCTAGATACAAATTTCAATATCTACGTTGAAGCCTTTGACCCGAGCCAGTGCAGCCCAATCAAATCGGCGAACTACACAATGATGACGCTCGACGTCCAATACCTCGTCCCACCGTCCAACCTGCAGAGCCAAACGCAATCGCTCAACGACGTCTTCACCTACATTCAAAATTATTTGCAGAGCCCGACCCTAACGAAGTCGATCCAAGCGAACATGACGAGCTGTGCAACTTCGTCGGCTTACGCCTATTCGGCAAATACGCCCGATGAGATTACCACCGCAGTTGCAAATATGTTTACCGCGGCGACCAATATGGCGCATCTCACTCAGTGAGAGTTCAGGGCGGATAGACGTGGTCTGTCCGCCACCATCTGCCCGGCCCCCGAGCAGGGCAGATGGACGCGGATCGGCGAACTGGAAAACCGACGTATCGAGTTTATTTGTTGCAGGCCGACTGAAGCGTCGAGGGATAGACGGTCGGCGCCGTGCCGCTGGTGAGCGGCGTGTAGGCAATCTTGGTGCAGAGCCGCGAATTCAGGAAGATCTGGTCCTTCAGAACCATCGTGCCGATGATCTTGTCGCCGAAGACAGGCGTATAGCGATACTGCACCTGCCCCCAGATCATGGTGGTGTTTGCCGTGCCAATGCCGCTTGGCAGCGTCACCGTCTGTCCCTTGTTGTAAGGCGTGCCGTTGTAGGCGGCGCTCCAATCGACGGTCGCCTGGTTCCCAGAGCCGATGTTGATCTCCGAGACGATAACCGTCACATTGGCTGCCGGATAAGGCGTCATCACCTGCGCCGAGTCACTAAGCAGGTTGGTCATATCGGTCGTGCCCAGCGCCGAATATTGGGTCACGAGATCGGTGATTGTGCGTGCAGTGATCGTCACCTTGCGGCTGATCGAAATCGCCTGGCCGACTTCGCTGACGCCGACGAACAAGACGAGCATGATCGGCAGCAGCAAGGCGAATTCCGTCGCTGCAATGCCGCGCTTATCGGTCTTGAGTGTGGCCAGGCGCCGCGCGAAACGGCTCGGCAACGCGGAGACCTTAAGCCTCATGGCTCGTTCCTGAATACGGCTGTCGCGAGCAACAGGCGATTGCCGTTTGAGAGATTGGAGAGATTGAAGCCGAAGGGCTTCAGCAAGATCGGCCACTGATACATGATCTGCACGACGACGATGTCGCCGACGCCGCCAGGATTGAAGGTCCATGTATTGGTGACATTGCCGTTCTTATCGAACGTAATCTTCGGCGCGGAGGTTACGGCGCTTGAAAAGCTCGTCCCGCCCCCATAATTCTGCACGTTGACCATGAACTTGCTGCAGCTGAACATGATCGTCGCGCCGGGAACCGCGCAGACTTTTTGTCCGAAATTCGTCGCGCTCATCCCCGATGTCTGATTGGTGAGAACGAGGCGGCTCGCCTCCTCGGTCACGGTCTCGAGCTGCTGCTGCGCCATGAAAACGACTGCCGTCTGCACGATCGCCATGACGATCAGAAAAAACGGGACGGCAATGAGCGCGAATTCAACGACGGTTGCGCCGTCGCGCTCCTTTGCAAAACGGGCGACGGTTTTGCCGAGTCGGAGGCCTAAGCGCCGCTTGCAGAAATCGAACAAAGCCTTGGGGTCCGTTCTAGCGCTCGGCACGTGCCGGCGACAAAAGCTAACAGACCCTGATTGCCCAAAGGTTACACGAATAGTGAAGTCGCAGGTTTCAGCGCTTGCGCGGTTTCGCAGCTGGCTGGCGCGGCACGCGATTGGGCCAGGTGACGATGTGGTCAGGATATTCGTCGATATCGAGTTCCGTTTCGACGGCGCTGATCCGGCCTTTGACCGAAATTCCCGCTTCAAACACTGTCTCGGCCGAACCCGAGACGAGCGGATGCCACCACTGCAGGGGCTGGCCTTCGGCCCGCAGCCGATAGGCGCAGGTCGGCGGCAACCAGGCGAGCTGCCGGACGAGCTCCGGTGTCAATTTGAGACAATCTCGCACCTTGCGGCGGCGGCGCGGATAGTCGGCGCAGCGGCAGGAGGCGGTGTCGAGCAATCGGCAGGCGATGTCCGTGAAATGGACCTCGCCGGTGTCTTCATCCTCAAGCTTGACGAGGCAACAGCGGCCGCAGCCGTCGCATAGGCTCTCCCACTCCGTCCGGGACAGTTCCTCGAGCGGCTTCTCCCAATAGGGCTTGTCAGTCTGGGTCATGCAGTCATCATCTTACCGCGGGCCATCGGTCTTTTTGACGGCGGCGCCACGGCCGGCAGGATTGCTAAATTGTCTGGACAATTGCAAGACTTGCGGCATGACACCCTAGCGGGGCCGCACGACGGGGTCGCTGCGGAGATGATCTGCCGTGTTTGAAGCGTGGAAATCGTCGCAGCTTTACCAAAGCGCCGTCCGGCTCTACCGACGGCTCGCGCGCAGCTTTTGGGCCCTCGACGCCTTCTTCGATTCGACCCTCTATGAGTCGGGCCAGTCAGCAAGGGCGCGCTATGCGACGATTGCCGCCTGGATGGACCGGCTGCATATTTCCGGCTGGCGGCGGCTGGTCGTCGAGTTCCTCTGCGAGGGGTCCAACCTGGCCTTCGCCGGCGGCATGCTGGCGCTTTTCATGGCCACCCCCGCCTTCCAGGACACCGCGACCAGCGACTGGCTGAAGAAGGAAGATCTCGCCGTCACCTTCCTTGATCGCTACGGCCAGGAGGTCGGACGGCGCGGCATCAAGCATGATGATTCCGTGCCAATCGATCAGATGCCCAAATATATGATCCAGGCAGTCATCGCGACGGAAGACCGGCGTTTCTTCCAGCATTTCGGCATCGACGTGCTCGGCACGCTGCGCGCGCTCACCGTCAACGCGCGCGCCGACACTGTGCGCCAGGGCGGCTCCTCAATCACCCAGCAGCTCGCCAAAAATCTGTTTCTGACGAATGAGCGCACAGTCATCCGCAAGATCAAAGAGGCCTATCTGGCGCTCTGGCTCGAAGGCCATCTGACCAAGCGGCAAATCCTGCAGCTCTATCTCGACCGCATGTATATGGGCGGCGGCACATTCGGTGTGCAGGCTGCGGCCGAGTTCTACTTCGGCAAATCGGTGCGCGATGTTTCGCTCGCCGAAGCGGCGATGCTCGCCGGCCTTTTCAAGGCACCGACCAAATATGCGCCGCATGTCAATTTGCCGGCGGCGCGCGCGCGGGCCAACGACATTTTGCACAATATGGTCGCGGCGGGCTTTCTGACCGATGGCCAGATTTATGCGGCCATCCGCAATCCGGCGACACCGATCGCCCGCAGCCGCGATGCCGCGCCCGATTGGTATCTCGATTGGGCGTACGATGAAGTCCGCAAGCTCGCCGATGCGCATAAGCTCGGCGACGACCGGGTTTTGACGGTCCGCACGGCACTCGATCCCAATCTGCAAAAGTTCGCCGATACGACGATCGAAGACCAGCTGCGCCAGTACGGCCACAGCTATCACGCCGATCAGTCGGCGATGGTTATTCTCGATCCGTCGAACGGCGCGGTCCGCACCATTGTGGGTGGCCGTGACTACGGCGCAAGCCAGTTCAACCGCGCGGTCGATGCGCTGCGTCAGCCCGGCTCGTCCTTCAAGCCTTTCGTCTATCTGACCGCGTTGTTGACCGGAAAATTCAATCCGGCGACGACCGTCGTCGACAGCCCGGTCTGCATCGGCGACTGGTGCCCGCATAATTACGGCGGCCACTATATGGGTGCCGTATCGCTGGCGACCGCGCTTATGCATTCGTTAAATACGGTCGCGGTCAAACTCTCAATCGCGATCGGCGACGCCTATCCCGTCAAGGGCCATAACAACGTCTATGAGGCAGCTAAACGCGGACGTGCCCGGATCATCGAAACGGCCCGTAAAATGGGCATTTCCACACCTCTGCCCGACACAGTGTCCCTGCCGATCGGTGCCGATGGCGTAACCGTCATGGGCATGGCCGGCGCCTACGCGACCTTTGCCAATGGCGGCAAGCGGGTCAATCCTTTCGCCTCTGTCGAGATCACCAACAGCCGCGGCCAGGTCATTTATCGCCATGATCGCGACGAGCCAGCGCCGAAGCAGATCATCGATCCGAAAGCTCTCATCCAAATGGTGTCGATGATGCGCGGCGTCGTTCAGGGCGGCACCGGCACGCGGGCGAGGATCGACGGCATCGACATCGCCGGCAAGACGGGCACGACGAACGGCTACAAGGATGCCTGGTTTGATGGATATACCGGCAATTATGTCGGCGTCATCTGGTTCGGTAACGACGACGACACGCCCACCAACAATATGACCGGTGGTTCGCTTCCGGCGATGACTTGGCACGACATCATGGTCTACGCGCATCAAGGCATCGATCTGAAGCCGCTGCCGGGTGAGCCGCCGCCGCCCTCACCGAAGCCGCCGGCGAAGCCTTCGGACAAGACGGCCGAACTCGGCGCGCCACAGCGTCCGGCGAGCCTCTCGACCGGGTCCGTCGCCGTTCTCGGCACCATCGCCGATACGGCGAAAGTCGCCGAACTCAAGCGCGTAACGGGCGGCGCCGAAGTCGGCCTCGGCCACAGACCGTAACCCCATCATAAGCGCCCGGGCCCAGCCTCAGCGATGATCCTCAAACTGCTCGCCACTCTCATCGCCGGAACCGCTCTCGGCCTCGCGACGACCTATTACGTCATGGGGCACGGCATCAATTTCGATGAAGTGAAAGCTGGTGCGTGGACGCGCTGGCCGAAAAATGGCTCCGCCAATATCGATCCCTATGCGCATGCGATGCTGGCGCGCTCCGGTCAGATGCCACTCGGCACCGGCGAGGGACTTAGCTTCGCGGCTAGAGTCGACAGTAACGGGCAAAGGCTGGCGTCGAACTGCGATTATGTCTTGAGAGGCCCCGTACCGCCGGCCCGTTATTGGACGCTGTCGCTTTATACGCCGCAAGGAGCGCTCGTCGACAATCCGGCGAAACGCTTTGGTTTCACCTCGTCGGAGATTTTGCGCGCGTCGGATGGCTCTTTCCAGATCGCGGTATCACGGCAGGCGCAGCCGGGCAATTGGCTGCCGATCGGCAGCAGTCGCGGCTTCACGCTTGTCCTGCGGCTCTACGATACGCTGTTCGACTTCGGCATGGCGAAGGTCGAAGCCGCAGCGCTTCCCCAGATCGATAAGGGGCGCTGCGAATGATCTGGACCAATCGCCTCCTAGAGCTGTTTCTCTATGGACTCGCGGTCGCCTTCGTCGCTGGCATCGTCCATCTCGGCAGCGTCTTCGCGATGCCGCAGGTCGCGCCGCATGATGCTTTCTCCAGACTGTCGGCGCTGGCCGCACCCAACCGAACCGTTCCGCTGCCGCAGCCCCTCCCCGGCCATGAGCTTGCACCCTTCGAAGATCCAGCGATGGCGCAGGCCGTTTGCATGTTCGATCTGACGCGCGGCTCGGTGCGTTTGCGCGCGAAGCTCGATCCCGACGCACTCGTAACCTTGTCCTTTCGCAGCCGGACAGGCCGTGTCTTCTATGCAATGACCGATCGCGCCGCGACCAAGGGTACGATCGACATTCACCTCCTGACCCCGCCGCAACTTCAGGCGGTTCAGGCCGATGACGATGAAGACAACCCGCCCCAAGAGCTGCGGCTCGTCGCGCCGGAATTGAAAGGCTTTGTCCTGATCGAGGCTTTGGTGCGCTATCCGAGTGAACGGCCAGCCGCAGAAGCACGCGCCTCATCGGTCAGCTGCGCGCCGGAAGACGTCGCGCAGAACTGAGCGCAGCAGCTAGCCCGCTTTGCCGGTCGGTCGCTTGCGCGGGGCTTCAGTCCCCTTGCTTGCACGCCGGCGCCCCTGCTTCTGCGGTGCTTCGGCGGGTTCGCGGACGATCCGGACGCCCATGAAAAAAAGAATTTCGGCGCAATTTCCGGCCGGCAGCTGTTTGCGGGCCTCACTCACTCTCGGCTTAAACTCAACGAGCTCACCCATCGGCCTTCTCCGGTAGGTCGCGCGAGGATTGCACTTACATGTGCGGGGTTTCTGTCAGTGAGGCTCGACGGTGTAGGTTAACGAGACCTCAACAATGCATCCGGCCGGGCGCAGATTCGCGCGATGGCGCAAAAGCGGGAGACGAAATCGGCAACGATGTGTCCATCAAGACACAGCTCGCGTCACCCAAGACCGCCGCTCTTGCCCGGTTCTCTAGCGAGATCGAGGAAATTCCGGCCGAGCCGGTCCTCAACTTCGACGAGCCAGAGGTCCGAATCGAAACCGATTTCACGCGTCAGACGCTGTTCGGCCGAAGGGCTGTCGATCCATTCAGCTAAATGAAGCCGCGCGAAGAGCCGTCCATCATTCTCAACTTCGCTTTGGGGCGCAGGACCGTACAAAGCACAATTGCCATCGAGCCGATCAATCTTGATGATGATAGCGCCTGCTTCCGCAGCACCGCGCCGGCGCAAAACCGCGGCGACGCCTTCAACGCCGCAGCGGCGAAGATAGGCCGCAACCCAGATATCGCTACGCAGCCGCATTGCAGGCTCGCAAAATACGCACGCGAGGCCTCAGCCCCCGAGAACTTAAAAATCTATTAATTGTCACACAGCTGTTGCCAAGCTTCGGTTGAAAGGAAGCCTCATGAGGAGACGGGTTCATGACTTCCCTTAGTTCAGTCGATTCATTGCCTGCCCAGGCTCAAGGGCCGAAGCCGCATCTCGACCAACCGGTCGATATGCGCGCCGTCATTATCTTTTTGGCGGTCATTGCCGGCGGCCTCTTCTTCGCTGCCTATAGCATCTACAACGATATGCAGGCGAGTGGCACGCCCGCTACGTCTCTCCTTCCCTTTCTGCTGCTCGGCGTCGCTCTGCTGATCGCCCTCGGCTTCGAATTCGTCAACGGCTTCCACGACACGGCCAACGCTGTGGCGACCGTCATCTATACGCATTCTCTGCCGGCGCCTGTGGCGGTCGTCTGGTCGGGCTGCTTCAATCTCCTCGGCGTGCTTTGGTCGACCGGCGCTGTCGCCTACGGCATCATCTCGTTGCTGCCGGTCGAACTCATCCTGCAGGTCGGCTCGGATGCTGGCTTCGCGATGGTCTTCGCCATGCTGATTTCGGCGATTATCTGGAACCTCGGCACCTGGTGGCTCGGTCTGCCCGCTTCGAGCTCGCATACGCTGATCGGCTCGATCATCGGCGTCGGCGTCGCCAATGCGCTGATGCGCGGCCGCGACGGCACGTCCGGTGTCGACTGGGATCAGGCGATGAACGTCGGTAAGGCGCTTCTCTTCTCGCCGATCGTCGGCTTCGTCTGCGCGGCGCTGCTGCTGTGGCTCTTCAAGCTGCTGATCCGCAAGCCCGAGCTTTATGCCGAACCGAAGGGCAAAGAGCCGCCGCCGGCTTGGATTCGCGGCCTGCTCGTCCTTACCTGCACGGGCGTTTCCTTCGCGCATGGCTCGAACGACGGTCAGAAGGGCATGGGCCTCATCATGCTCATCCTCATCGGTGTGGTTCCGACCGCCTATGCGCTCAACCATTCGATGCCTGCGAGCCATATCCCGGCCTTCGTGCAAGCCTCGGAAGCGGCCTCCAAGATCATCGAGGCCAAGGCTGCGGGCTTTGCCTATCATGGCGATCCGCGCCCGACGGTCACGCAGTTCGTCGCCTCGCGGACCATCAACGAGGGCACCTATCCGGCGCTCGCCGTGCTGATCCGCAACATCGGCCAGCAGATTGCGACCTATGGCTCGCTCAACAAGGTTCCGGCGACCCAGGTCACCAACGAGCGTAACGACATGTATCTCGCCTCCGAAGCGCTCAACCGCCTTTCGAAGGACCCGAAGGCCGATTTGTCGGCCGCGGATAAGAAGACCCTTGCGACCTACAAGGGCGAGCTCGACGCCGCGACGAAGTTCATCCCGACCTGGGTGAAGATCTGCGTCGCCATCGCCCTCGGCCTCGGCACGATGATCGGCTGGAAGCGGATCGTCGTCACGGTCGGCGAAAAGATCGGCAAGGAACATCTCACCTACGGCCAGGGCGCCGCGGCTGAGATCGTTGCCATGGCCACGATCTTTGCCGGCGACCATTACGGCCTGCCGGTCTCGACCACCCACATCCTGGCCTCTGGCGTCGCCGGCACGATGGCGGCAAACGGCTCGGGCATTCAGGTCAGCACGCTGCGCAATATCGCGATGGCCTGGATCCTGACCCTGCCTTGCGCCATCGCGCTGTCGGGCACGCTCTACTTCATCTTCCGCCACATCTTCTAAACGGATCTGAGGTTCTGCAATTTGAGGCCGGCCCTTCGGGGCCGGCTTTTTTATGTCCGCAAGCTTGACACAGCTTCTCAGCTCGCGTGCCTAAATCCTTACCCTTCCATCATAAATTTGCGGCACTTCCAGCGATGCATGAGGCGCGCTAAACAGCGCTCTCAATAAACTTCATGAGTCGCGGAGATCTTCATGGCAGCGCTCGACGCCACATTGGCGCGCATCGATGCAAACCTCGATCAGGCCCTCGCCCGCCTTTTCACGCTGGTCTCGATCCCCTCCGTTTCGACCGATCCCGCCTATAAAGCCGAGTGCAAGCGTGCCGCCGAATGGCTCGTCGAAGAACTGAAAGCCATCGGGTTGGACGCTTCGCTGCGGCCGACGCCTGGCCATCCGATGGTCGTCGCCAAGGCGCGCACCGGCCGTCCCGGCGCACCGCATGTTCTCTTCTACGGCCACTACGACGTCCAACCGGCCGATCCGCTCGACTTGTGGCAGACGCCGCCCTTCGCGCCGCGTCTCACCGAAGGTCCGTCGGGCACGCAAATCGTCGGACGCGGGGTCGCCGACGACAAAGGCCAGTTGATGACATTTGTCGAGGCCTGCCGCGCCTATCAGGAAACCGCCGGCAGCCTGCCCTGCGACGTCACCATTCTGTTCGAAGGCGAAGAGGAATCGGGCTCGGCCTCGCTCCCGGCCTTTCTCGCCGAGAACCGCGACGAACTCGCCGCCGACCTCGTCCTCGTTTGCGACACCAGCATGTGGGACAAGAAGACACCCGCGATCACCACCATGCTGCGCGGCCTCGTGCTCGAGGAGGTGGTGATCCACGCCGCCGACCGCGATCTCCATTCCGGCATGTTCGGCGGTGCCGCGGTCAATCCGATCCATGTGCTCGCCAAGATCATCGCCGACATCCACGATGACGCGCACCGCATCACCATCCCCGGCTTCTATGACGGCGTCACCGAACTCCCTGCGGACGTCGCGGCGCAATGGCGGAACCTACCGCAGGAAGGCCATGACTTCCTCGGCCAAGTCGGCCTCTCGGAACCTGCGGGCGAACGCGGCCGCAGCATTCTGGAGATGATCTGGGCGCGCCCGACCTGCGATGTGAACGGCATCATCGGCGGCTATACGGGCAAAGGCTCGAAGACGGTGCTGCCGGCGCAGGCCTCCGCCAAATTCTCCTTCCGCCTCGTCGGCAGTCAGGACCCGGAGAAGATCGCCGCCGCCTTCCGCAGCTTCGTGAACGCGCGGCTGCCGGCCGACTGCGATGCCGAGTTCATTCCGCATGGCGCTTCGCCCGCGCATCAGCTGCCGTTCAGCTCCGACGCCCTGACCAAGGCGCGCGCGGCGCTGAAAGCCGAATGGAACACCGATACGGTGCTCGCCGGCTGTGGCGGCTCGATTCCGATCGTCGGCGCTTTCAAGCATGACCTCGGAATGGACGCTCTGATGATCGGCTTCGGCCTCGACGACGACCGGATACATTCGCCGAACGAGAAATATGAGCTCAGCTCATTTCATAAGGGCGCGCGGAGCTGGGTCCGCATCCTGGCGGCGCTCGCCGGCTGAGGTCTAGAGCATGTCCCGGAAAAGTTGCTCGACTTTTCCGACAAAGGACATGCTCCAAGGATTTGAAGCGAGCCGATTTGGCCCGATCAAAATGTGTAGCGAAGCGATGCATTTAATAGGGATCGGCCCTAGTGGGTGCCGCTTTGCGGCGGCGGCAGATTTTCCAACGCCTGGCGCAACGGCGACCAATTCAGGGCGAGGATGGCTGTCGAGACAATCCCGTCCAGCGAGAAAGTGACCTCGTAGATCTGCCCGTTCTCGGCCTTTAATTCCATCGTCACCCTCGGGTTCTCCGCGTCGGAGTTATCCCCTTCCAGACTGCGTCCGAGGACGATGACGGGCAGTTTGATTGTTTCAGCCATGGGCGTGTCTCCGATATGCCGCCCTGCTGAAGCACAAACGCGAGGCAAGGAGAAGGCACGCCGAAGCGGCGCGTCTCCCCCTTAGCCTCAAAAGCCTGCCTCGATCTTTTATTCAGCCGGTGCGGCCGGCGTGCTGGCGATATCCGGTCTGTCGTGCGAAGCCGCCGTTTCACCGAGCGCCGCCGCTACGAGGCCGCCGAGAACAGCACCGAGGATTGGCGCCAGCCAGAACATCCAGAGCTGCGAGATATAGGCCCCGCCGGCAAAGAGCGCCGGCCCCGTGCTGCGCGCCGGGTTGACCGATGTATTGGTCACCGGGATCGAGATCAGATGGATCAGCGTCAGGCCGAGGCCGATGGCGATCGGCGCGAAGCCACCCGGCGCGCCAGGCGCCGTCGATCCCATGATGATCAGCAGGAAGAAGAAGGTCGCGACGACCTCCATCGTGAAACAAGCCGCGAGGCTATAATGCCCGGGGCTCAAATCGCCGTAGCCGTTGGAAGCGAAGCCGCCGAGTTGGAAGCCCGGTTTGCCGGTCGCGATCAGGTAGAGCACCGCCGCAGCGACGATGGCGCCGGCGAGCTGTGCGCCGATGTAAGGCAGAATGTAGCTCGACGGGATGCGCCTGCCCGCCCAAAGCCCTATGGTGACGGCGGGATTGAAATGCGCGCCCGAGATCGGGCCAACCGCATACGCCATGGTCAACACAGTCAGACCGAAAGCGAGCGCGACGCCGGCGAAGCCGATGCCGAGTGCCGGAAAAGCAGCAGCCAGCACGGCGCTGCCGCAACCTCCGAATGTCAGCCAGAATGTGCCGAAAAATTCGGCGGCGGCGCGTTTGGGCATAGACATCGTCTTGGCTCCTTCAGCCGGTGAGGCGAACCAAGCTAAACTGCGGCAGATTCACGACGAGATAAAGAAAAGCATCGATGAAAAGATGGGGATACCTAGGTCTGGAGAAGAAGAGTGGCAAAGATTAAGCCGCTAATCTCACAGTCAGTTTCCGTGCGGAAAGACGGAAAGGCTCGCAGCTTTCACATTACCGGCATCCGGACCAGAGCGAAGGCGCGAATGCTTCGACTGCATTCGCGATCATTGGAGCGATTCCGCAACCGCGCATCTGCGAAACACGCGATCGACAGTATTTTCATTGCTGCCGTACCAGACATATACTGGCATGCCGTGGACCAGCACTATCGCTGCGGCTGCGAAGACGGCGAAAAGCTTACGCCTGTGTCAATCTATCCGAAGCTTTCCTGCTCGCTTCGCGCTTAAACTATCTCTATATCCTTGCCTCCGCGTTCCGCGCGGACGCTGATCCAAGATCAACGGAATCGCGCCGCGTGAATTGCCAAGCAAAAAATAGCTAATCCCAAATAAACATAGCACGCCCAATAAACATAGCACGCCAAAGACAAGGACCGTCTGTAATGAGCGATATTGAGATTGCCCGCGCTGCGAAACTCGAACCGATCCAGCAGATCGCCGAGCGTGCCGGCATTCCGGTGGAATCGATCCGCCCCTACGGCAATCATATCGCGAAGGTCGACGCAAAATTCCTGGCTAGCGTCCGCGGCAAGAACAAGAAGAGCAAGCTGATCCTCGTCACCGCGATCAATCCGACCGCAGCTGGCGAAGGCAAGACCACAACCTCCGTCGGCCTCGCTGATGCGTTGCGGGTGATCGGCAAGAAGACCATGGTCGCGCTACGCGAACCCTCGCTTGGCCCCTGCTTCGGCATGAAGGGCGGCGCAACGGGCGGCGGCTATGCGCAGGTCGTGCCGATGGAAGAGATCAACCTCCATTTCACGGGCGACTTCCACGCCATCACCTCGGCGCACAATCTGCTCGCCGCGATGATCGACAACCACATCTATTGGGGCAACGAGCTCAAGATCGACTCGCGCCGTGTTGCCTACCGCCGCGTTCTCGACATGAACGACCGCGCGCTGCGCCAGGTCGTAGCGTCGCTCGGCGGCGCGGCCAATGGTTTCCCGCGCGAAACCGGCTTCGACATCACCGTCGCTTCCGAAGTCATGGCGATCTTCTGTCTCGCCCGCAATCTCGACGATCTGCAGGATCGGCTTGCCAAGATCGTCATCGGCTTCAACGCGGACAAGAAACCGGTCACGGCCGGCGAGCTGCAGGCGCATGGCGCGATGACCGTCCTGCTCAAGGACGCGCTCGGCCCGAACCTCGTGCAGACGCTCGAAGGCACGCCCGCCTTCATCCACGGCGGACCGTTCGCCAATATCGCGCATGGCTGCAACTCGGTGATCGCCACCACGGCAGCCCTCGATCTCGCCGATTATGTCGTGACCGAAGCCGGCTTCGGCGCTGATCTCGGCGCAGAGAAATTCTTCGACATCAAGTGCCGCAAGGCTGGCCTTGCTCCGTCCGCCGCCGTCGTCGTTGCGACGCTGCGCGCGATCAAATCGCAAGGCGGCGTTGCCAAGGCCGATCTCGGCAAGGAGAACCACGCCGCGGTCAAGGCCGGCCTCGCCAATCTCGGCCGGCATGTCAACAATGTGCGGAAGTTCGGCATCCCGGTTGTCGTCGCGATCAATCATTTCAATGGTGACGACCAGGGCGAATTGGACATCATCGCCAAGACTTGCCGCGACGAATTCGGCGTCGATGTCGCGCTCTGCAAACATTGGGCACATGGCGGTAAGGGCGCGGTCGAACTCGCCGAGAAGGTTGTGGCGCTGGCCGATTCCGGCACGGCCAAATTCCAGACGCTCTACCCTGACGAGCTGTCGCTGACCGACAAGATGCGCAAGATCGCGCAGGAGATCTATGGCGCAGCGGACATTTCGGTCGATGGCAGCGCCAAGAAGCAGATCGCCGACATCGAGGCGATGGGCTTCGGCCATCTGCCGGTTTGCGTCGCCAAGACCCAATATTCCTTCTCGACCGATCCGACGAAGCTTGGTGCGCCGTCCGGCCATATCGTACCGGTCCGCGAAGTGCGGCTTTCGGCTGGCGCCGGTTTCGTGGTGATGATCACGGGCGAGATCATGACCATGCCGGGTCTGCCGAAGAAGCCGGCGGCCGAGCAGATCCGCCTCGACGCCAAGGGCGAGATCGAAGGCCTCTTCTAAGCTTTCAAAGGACTTGCGGCGTGCGGCCGAGCCGCACGCCCGAAATCATCAGGCCGAGGACAAGCACGACGCCATAGACGATGGCGCCGGCAATGCCGAGGCAGATCAGCTCGACCTCATTGTCGAAATGGCCGATCGCGGCGGCGAGCTCTGCTGCGGGCAGCGTGAAAAACAGCGCGAAGAGCGAAAGCGCGAAGGCAGCGACGATCGCACATGCGGCGCACTTCGCCAGCAGATCGTCCGGCCAGAACAGGTTGCGCCGCATCGCGAGCACGCAGAGCCCGATCAGATTGATCCAGGCGCCGACCGCGGTCGCCGTGGCAAGGCCCGCCGCGCCCATGCTTTTGAACAGCACGATTTTCAGCGCGATGTTGATCGACACGGCTATCAGCGAAACGATCATCGGGGTGCGCGTATCGCCGATCGATTGAAAGCTCGAAACGATCGAACGAAGCAGCACGACGGCGATGAGGCCGAAGCCATAGGCGGCCAGCACGGATGCCGCTGCCTGCGCCGCCTCCTCCGTGAAGGCGCCGCGCAGAAAGACGCCGCGCATGATCACTTCCGGGATCATGATGAAAGCGATGAAGAATGGCGCGCAGAGAACGATGGACAGCGCCATCGTGCGGTTCTGCGCGTAGTTTGCGCCGCCGTGATCGCCCTTCGCCCGGCGCCGGCTCATCTCCGGTAGGAGCACGGTTCCAGCCGCAACCCCGATGAGGCCGATCGGAAGCTGATAGAGGCGCTCGGCATAATAGATCGAGGATGGACCCCCGGTCGGCAGCATCGAGCTGATGATCGTGTCGGCGAAGATCGCCAGCTGGACACCCGCCGAGCCGATGACGGCCGGGCCGAGCACGGTGAAGAAGTGGCGAACCTCTTCGCCCCATTCGATGCGCACGAGCTGCTCGTCGACGCCGTCGCGGCGCACGCCCCAGAAAGTCAAAAGGAATTGCAAGAGACCCGAGACGGTCACGCCGACCGCTGCCGCAACGGCCGCATTGGGGAAGAGAAACGCCAAAGCGAGGAAGACAATCATCACGACATTGAGCAGCACCGGCGCAAAAGCCGCGGCTTTGAAATAGCCGCGCGCGTTGAGCGTCCCAGACTGCAGGATCGAGAGCGTGATGAAGAGAAGGTAGGGAAAGGTGATGCGCGTCAGCGTGACGGCGGCGGAGAATTTTTCCGGTTCGTCACGAAAGCCGGGCGCCAGCAGATCGACCAATTGCGGCGTGAACAGCAGCGCCAGGGCAAGCAGCACGATCTGCGAATAGAGCAGCAGGGTGAATATCTGACTCGAGAAATACCGGCTGGCGCGCTCTCCCCGTGTGGCCAGGATATGCGTGTAGCAAGGCACATAGGCGGCATTGAACGCGCCCTCGCCGAAGATGTTGCGGAAATTGTTCGGCAGGCGGAACGCGACGACATAGGCATCCGCCAGCAGTCCGGCGCCGAGAATCGCGCCCAGCATGACGTCGCGGAAGAAGCCGGTCACGCGGGACAGGAGCGTTAAGGCGGCTACCGAGAAGAGGTTTTTATACATCAGCGGTCCAGCCGAACGTCGCGTCACAGTGGTGTGAGTCGTCCGGCACGTTAATGCGGCGAAGACGCCGGCGCTTGCCCGCCCCTCTTGCCATCGATCGAGTTTCCATTTCGGACCGAGCTAAGGATCAGCTCCAGCAAGATATGGATATGATTAACCGATGATTAAGGCCTTACGGGCAATGTTAAGGCAAGCCATTCCGATATTGATGGCAGCAATTCGTGCCGTTTTTTCGCGACCCTTTCCGACGACATGACCGAGCGCCCCTTTCGCCAATCGATTGTCGGCTCGGCCGTTCACGCCGGGAGCGGTACCGAATTTCATCCTGACAGCTCATTCCGCCGTTCAATTCTGGCCGTTTCTCTCATCGCGATCGCCTTGGCCTTCATCGTGATCGTGGCGATGGCCGCTATCTACAACAATCAGAAGGGCATTCGCGACCTCAAGCAGCGACTCGATCTGACGAGTTCCATCGCACAGCAATCCCTTTCGGTCATCCTCGCCCGCCGCGATCGTGTGATGGCCAGCGAGCGGCTGCACACATTGGGCCTCGATCCTTATTTTGAATTTGGCGTTGCCGTCGATCCGCAAGGACGCCCGCTCATCTTCGAAACGAAAGCAAACGATTTGAACGCCGACCAAATCGTCGCGCATTTCAAATCTCTGCCGATCCCGTCCAGCGGGTCAAACTCCGACACCATTCTTGAAAACAGTATCGTCATCCGCCGTCCCCTCTACCGGCACGACGGCAACCATGAACTCATCGGGAATCTATGGGCTGAATATTCGCTCGCACGCGTCAAAGAGCGTGCGCGGCTCGAATTCGCAGGCTCTGCCATCGGCGCTGTGCTCATCCTCTGTCTGACGGGCGTTATTCTGCATATCAGCCTTGGACGCATCACGTCGCCGCTGGAACAGCTTGCCGAAAGCGTGCTGCAGATCGCCAATGGCAATGTTGAGGCGGATGTTCCGAACCGCGACCGCCGCGACGAGATCGGCGCACTTGGACGCGCCATTCATTTCTTTAAAGAGAAACTCGCTGAGCGCGCGGCGCTGCAGAGCGAAAAGGAACTCTCGCAATCGTATGCCGAGACGCGGCAGAAACGCCTCGAAGCGCTGCTCGATCAGTTCCGGTTGGCAGTCGCCGACAGTCTCGAACATGTGCGCGTTCAGGGCGACGCCATGACGACGGCAGCGACGCATCTCGCCGGCATCGCGACGCAGAGCAGCCGACAGGCGCACGAAGCCGCTTCCGCCATCACCGAATCCTCGGCCAATGTGCGCACCGTCGCGCGCGCTTCGGAAGAACTGTCGTCGTCGATCACCGAAATTGAACGGCAAGTCACGCGAACGCGCCGCATCGTCGCCGACGCCGCAACGACAAGCACGCAGACACGCGAAGCGACCGATGCTCTGGTCGCCAAGGCCGCCGAGATCGGCGAGATCATCGCACTCATTCAGACGATCGCCGAACAGACCAATATGCTGGCGCTCAACGCGACGATCGAAGCGGTGAAAGCAGGCGAAGCTGGCCGCGGCTTCGCAGTCGTCGCGCATGAAGTGAAATCTCTTGCGGGGCAGACGACCAAAGCTGCCCAACACATCGCCGACCACGCGCTCGCAATTCAAACGGTGACCGACAACGTCATCCATTCGATCATTTCGATTGCCGCGACAATGGCGGAGGCGCAGCGATCGACGGAGATCATCGCCGTCGCGGTTCAGCAGCAATCGAATGCGACAACCGAAATTTCGGGAAGTGTTGCAGAGACCGCATCCGGTACGGAGGTTGCGGCCGGAAATGTGAGTCACGTCGCGGCAAGCGCGGCACAAACCGATGCCTCAGCCAATCATATGCATCGTGCGGCAGCCAATGTTGCTTTGCAGGCCACGCGGCTCAGCGAAACCGTCGACGGTTTTCTACGCAACGTCGCGGCGATCTGATCGGGGTCTCTTTCGTGAGACGCATCTCAGAGAAAGCGCAGCTTGCGCTTTCAATGGTGCAGTGCGCAATCGCAAGCGCCGCTGCGGCGAAATCCCCACTCACCATCTGCAGAAAATTCAGCTAAACTGCAAAAGCATGTTGCTGTGCAGCGTTAACGTCGCATTTCCCGCTGGATCACCCTCTCCTTTGGGGATCCATGAGAGGCGTAGCTCCGTTTGGTAGCTTGGAGGCAACGAACGAGAAACACAAATTTGAGACACATATTTGAAACAGGACCCGAAATGATGAAAAACGCCCTCTTCGCTCTCGCTGCGCTTCTGCTGCTGATTGGCGGCATTTGCGTTATCACCGGCTCGCTCGCGATTGATACGGAGCGTGGCTGGACGAGTGTGATTAGCGGCACGACTTTGGTTGTCGGCAGCGGCGTTATTCTGGCGCTGGCCTGGACGATCAAGACCCTCGAGCAGATCCACGAGCTGCTGCAAAATGGTGGTGTGCCGGCTGCCGTTGCAGCCTTGATGCCGAAACAGGATGCCCTGCGCCGCGAACCTGCCGGTGTGGCAGCGGAAGAGACCGATCCCGCACCCCTCGCATGGCCGCCGCATACGTCACCGCTGCCGCCGCCGGCTCCAGCAAGCGTTGTCGCGAAAGAGGCCGTTGTCGCCGAGAGCGTCGAGCAGAACCGCCGCGAGACGTTCGCCAGCGAAGCGGAGGAAATCGTCAGCGCGCCCCTCGACGAGCGCCCGGTTCCGGAGCCCGCCAAGGCGCAAACCTCCTTCAAGGATATGTGGCGCCGGGTCGGCAAGCAGGCTGAGGCCAAGCCGCCGCGGCCCGCAGCGCCGCCGCCGATCCCCACGCCGATTTCGGCACCGATCCCCGTGGCGATGGACAAGCCGCCGCGTCCGCCGATGTTCGGCGCCAAGCCGTCTCCGACTTCGGCGACTCCGCCTTCGCCCCCGCCGGCCGCGCCGCCCTCACCCCCGCCGGCGCCTCTTGGCGCCGTGCCGCCGCCCCCGCCGCCGCCCATGCACCAGGTCGAGTTCACCGCCGAGCAGAACGATTGGCTGGATCACGCGCTTGCCGAGCTCGACTCCGCCATCGCCGAGACGCCCTTCGCCCGTCATCCGGAAGCGACGCCCGAGGCCCCTGCTGCGGCCGTGCCCCCGGCGCCCGCATTTGCCCGCCGCGTCGAAGCCGAAAAGCCGGAAAAACCGCCTGCGAACAAAGCGCCGACCGAGCCCGCAGAGGAAAAATCGGTGGAAGCCGCTCCACCGCTTGCCGAAGATACCGAACCCGCAACCGAACTCGCGAGCCTGGCGCAAGAGCCTGCCGTGATCGGCCGCTACGAGGCGGAAGGCACCACCTACGTCATGTTCGCCGACGGGTCGATCGAAGCGCAATCGGAACGCGGTGTCGCGCGCTTCAAGTCCATGGCCGATTTGAAGGCCTATTTCGAGACGCAAGAAGCGCCGTAAGAGATCCGACAGCCCAGCAGTTCAGGCCCGTCGCGCTGATGTACGGCGCACGGCCGGACGCGGCCGCGTGTGTCTTTCATTTTACGAAAACACCAAACATCTCCTTCCGGAGCCTGCCGTCTCTCCTGCGCATGACAAAATCCCGACGAGCACGGCGGGGAGGGCATCTTTCAATCGCGCGCAGTAACCCTAGATGAATGGAAAGCGTCGATTTCGGCGTGGAACCGTCATGTCACCCCCAGGATGGTAACCCTCGAAAGTTCGAAGCGGAAATGAGACTCAACTTTCGGCAACGGACATGCTCTAAACTGGCGCCGAAACCCTCGAACCGCGCTGGGTTCGCAGAGGACAGGAGATTGCGATGAAGCTTTTGATATCGGCGCTCACCCTCGGATTTGCGCTGGCAGGCGCGGCGTCGCAGGCTCAAGCGCATGTCTGCGCCGATGGCTCGCATCGCACCCATTGCGTCTATCACAGACACGTGGTGCACCATCAACATCACCACTTCCATTACGTCGAAGAGGCACCGCCGCGCGGCGTCTATTATTATCCGCCCTACAGCTATTACTACCCGCCGACGCCGGCCACGATCTTCGACATTCCGCCGGAAGACCGCCTGCCCGCCAATCAGCTGCAGTTCAAAATGAACCGCCTCGGCGACCGCCCGTTCGCGGACGACACGCCCTATTGAGTTTCAGCGCTTCGCCACACAGGCGAGTGCAAACGCGTATTGCAGGGCGACTTCGGCAAGCTGATCGAACCGCCCTGCGGCGCCCCCATGGCCGGCGCCCATATTGGTCTTGAGCAGAATCGGCCCGCCTCCCGTCATTGTCGCGCGTAGCCGCGCCACCCATTTCGCCGGCTCCCAATAAGTCACGCGCGGATCGGTAAGGCCGCCAAGCGCCAGGATCGGCGGATAGGCTTTCGCCGCAACATTGTCGTAAGGCGAATAGGCGCGGATCGTCGCGAAGGCCTGCGCATCATCGATCGGATTGCCCCATTCGAGCCATTCGGGCGGCGTCAGCGGCAGCTCTGCATCGAGCATCGTGTTGAGCACATCGACAAACGGCACATCGGCGATAATGCCTGCGAAGAGTTCGGGTGCGAGATTGGCGACCGCACCCATCAGCATGCCGCCGGCACTGCCCCCGCGCGCTACAATGCGCCCTGCTCGCGTGTAATTCTCCGCCGCAAGATATTTTCCGGCTGCGATGAAATCCGAAAACGTATTCGGCTTCTTGGCGAGCTTGCCATCAAGATACCAATGCCAGCCTTTGTCCGTGCCGCCGCGAATATGAGCGATCGCATAAACAAAGCCGCGATCGACAAGCGACAGACGGTTGGCGTCGAAGCTCGCCGGCATCGCCATACCGTAGGCGCCATAGCCATAAAGCAGCAGGGGCGCCTTCTCGTCCTTGGCGAAATCCCTCCGGTGCAGGATCGAGATCGGCACGCTCTCGCCATCCGGTGCGGTCGCGAAGAGGCGCCGCGTCACATAGTTCGCCGGATTGTGGCCCGAGGGAATCTCCTGACGCTTGCGCAGCACACGGCTGCGCGTCGCGAGATCATAGTCATAGGTCTCGCGCGGTGTCGTCATCGAGGAATAGGCAAAACGTAGAACGTTCGTCTCGTAGCCGCGGTTCTCGATGAGGGAGAGATGGTAGGCTTCTTCCTCGAAACTCACCGCATAATCTACGGCGGAGGTCAGATCGCGGCAGACGATGCGCGGCAGTCCGGCTTCACGTTCGAGCCAGACAAGATAGTTTTTGAAGACCTTCATCGCCGTGATCAGGCGGCCGCGCCGATGCGGCACAACATCTTGCCAGTGCGCGCGATCGGGATTGGCAAGCGGCGCCCGCGCGATCTTGAAATCCTCGGCGCCGTCGGCATTGGTCAAGATGAAGAGACTGTCGCCCCAGACGTCGACCGAATAGCGCTGCTCCTCGATGCGCGGCGCGACAAGCCGTGGCTGTGCCTGCGGATCGGCAAGATCGACGAGATGACATTCGGCGGAGACGTGATCCTCGACGCCAATGACGGCATGGCTGCGCGACGCGCTTTCGTCGAGATGGACGAACCAGGCTGGATCTTTCTCCTCGATGACCAATTCATCCTGCGCCGAATCCGTACGGAGCCTGTGCAGAAAGATCTGCGCCGAGCGATGATTGTCGTCGACACGCACATAATAAAAGCCGCTTGAATCGCTGCGCCAGACGATACTGCCGTCGGTATCAAGCACGATCTCCGTACGATCGGCGCCGGTTGCGAGATCGCGGACTTTGATTGCGAAAAACTCCGAGCCCTTCTCGTCCGAACTCCAAGCCAGCACTGTGTGATCCGGCGATGGCCGCGCGGCGCCCAATTGAAAGAAGATTGTGCCTTTGCCCTCTGCATCACCATCGAGAAGCACGGTCTCCGCGCCGCCCGAGGCCGGTTTGCGGCAAACAAGCGGATGCTGGCCACCCGGCCGATAGCGATCGTAATAAAGGAAGCCATCTTCGGCGATCGGGACGCTGGCATCGTCCTCCTTCATGCGTCCGCGCAATTCCGCGACGAGTTCTTTCTGCAGATCCTCGGTTGGTGCCAGCAGGTGCGCCGTAAAATCATTCTCCGCATCGAGCACCGCACGGATGTCGTCACTCAGAGCCGCAGGATCGCGCAAAACTTCCTGCCAATTGGCGGCACGAAGCCACGCATAATCGTCGTGCACCTCCACGCCGTGAAACGATTGGGTGTGCGGATGCGTCGGAGTCTGCGGCGGCGTCATCTGCGTCACGGCAAAACCCGGCTGACGTTTCTCTGTCATGCACACACCCTGCTCTCGGACCATCGCTCAGGTCCATAAAATGGAATTGTCTGCCGTCCCGATAGGCCGCGAAGCCACAGTAAAGCAAGCATCTCTTCAGGAATGCGTGTTTTGCGGAGGAAGACTGATGAATTTGACTTGATCGAAATGAAGCTTGCTATTAGCTACTTGCGCATTGCTTGTTTTGGACTTAGAAATAACTGCTTTTTCCAAGTCGACTTGTGCCAAACTCCAGATCAGCTCAAATTGAACGGGACCGGATTGAAAACGGTCCTGCCGCGTTCTAGGCCTATTTCACCATTTCATCTGAGAACGCTCAGTAGAAACGGGAAGATGCGCTAGATGTCGCGCTTTAATTCATTTGGCCGATAGTGCTGCTATCGCAAGCCGAACCCCTTTTACGGGATGCAGAAACGTCATGAGCGAGACGATGGGATCGAATAATTACATCGAATTGGCGGCGGATATCGTGTCGGCCTATGTCAGCAACAATTCGGTCCCCGCGAGCGATCTGCCCGCGCTGATCAACGAGGTCCATTCGGCCTTGTTGCGTGTCACTGCCGGTCAGCCGGTCATTACGTCGGAATCGCCGAAGCCGGCCGTGCCGCCGAAGAAGTCGATCACCAACGAATACATTGTCTGCCTGGAAGACGGGCGCAAATTCAAATCGCTGAAGCGGCATCTGCGCACGCAGTACAATATGTCGCCGGACGAATATCGCGAGAAATGGGGCCTGGCGCCCGACTATCCGATGGTTGCCCCCAATTACGCCAAGGCGCGATCCAATCTCGCCAAGCAGATGGGTCTCGGCCAACAACGCCGCCGCACCAGCAAGCGCTGATTCCTGCTTTCCAATATTGATGGGGCTAGGCGACCGCCGCTTCGGCGGCGCGCCGCGCTTCTGTCTTGATGCGCTCGACCATCGCGCGCACGCCGTTGCTACGCTGCGGCGTCAGATGTGCGGTGAGACCCAGCTCCGCGAAAAGGCCCTGCGCGTCGGTCTCGAGAATCTTTTTGGACGTCTGGCCGGAATAGACCGCCAAGATCAGGGCAACGAGGCCGCGCACGATATGCGCATCGCTGTCGCCATGGAAATTCAAAACGGGATCGGTCGGATTGCTGCGATCGACATCGGTCACCAGCCAGACTTGGCTGGCGCAGCCACGCACCTTGTTCTCGTCGTTATGCGCCGCCTCGCCGATCGGCTCCAGCGTTCTGCCAAGCTCGATAAGATAGCGGTAACGATCTTCCCATTCGTCCAGGAAATTGAAGTTTTCGACGATCTCTTCGAGATTCATGAGCCTGCAAACCATGCCTTCGAACGGGGACTTCTTTCTTTATATGAGCCCCCGACCCAGGGAATGCCAGCGGAAAGGCTGCCTTAGCTGCGGAGCTGCCAGTCGACTAGGGTCGGGCGCAGCAGCAAAGCATGCGGCGCGAAGTTCCGTTCCAGCAGCCGAATTTGCGTCGGACGCAGCGGCGGCAGCGGCACATCGGCCGGGAAGGACGGGCGCAGCCCGATGGCAGACTGAGGCGCAGCCTTGGCCGGGATCTCTGTCCCATCCGCATCCTTAAATGGATGCTGCTTGGCAAAATCCGTCAGGCGCTCGGCGATCCCCACGCATTCGGTCGGCGCGCTGGCGCAACTGCCGGCTGCCTTCGTCCAAAGATGCGTGATGGCCCCTGTCGCCCAGTTGCGCAGGCCTTGGCTCATCGCATCGGTCGCGGCATCCGAGGCAACCTTGGACGGCGCCGGAACGGTGACGGCCGCGGTATGTTGCGGCAGGCGCTCGGATTGCTGATCCGGGCTGAAGATCGTCATGTAGACGATGGTCAGCCAAAAAACGCATCGAACGAGAAAAAACATGGACCGCCTCACTCTCGGAGCGCCCTTTCCGGCTCCCGACACTCAGAGCATGACATGCGGTCGATAAGATTAGTGCCATTAGTGGCAGGCAAATCCGAGCGATTGAATTTACCTTTTGGTCACTCTTGCATCGTGACAACAGCTTCTAAACCATAGCGCCAAGTTTAGCGGCCGGAAGCCCTTAACTTCTCTCCTCGCACGCATTCCACGCGCGTTTTCCGTCCGTCGTTTAGGGTTCACTTAAGACGGGCCTGCGAACCTGTCGCCGTAAATGAATGCCGCTGCCTCCGAGTCTCCCGCGCACCGCGCAAGGAAGATACGGAAATCGAGCCAAATGTTGGCCGGCGGTCTGCGTGGCGTGACATGAGGTTTGGCGTTTTGAGTTTCGTCGTGAGTCTCGAAAAGCGGATCAGCTCTTTCGTCCATCCGGATGTTATGGGCCGTCCAGCCGACCGTATGCGCCATCAAATCTTCATTTTGAGGCGGCTCGCGAGTTCGGCTGCGATCCTCTGCCTAATGCCGCTGTTTCTCGCCGCCTTCGGCGCGCCCGCCGCCTGGCAAGCGATCGTCTTCGCTTTCTTCCTGCTGCCCGTCGCGGCCGTCGCACTCGTTGCACGCACAGGCCGCCTCGTCACTGCGCAATCGATTTCCATCGCAAGCTTCATCGGCGCCGCCGTGACCATCGCAACGGCTGGCGGTCCTTGGCAATTCGCATTGATTTGCCTCGCCTTCGCGCCGTTCGAGGGTGTATTTTCGCAGAACCGCGGTCTCGTCGTTGCGGGTGGTCTCTTGTCGACGGTTGCGATGACGGGCCTCATTGCCGCGGCCCAGTTTGGCTTGATCGAGACGAGTTTCGCGACGCCGCACGCTGCGATCTTCCTTGGTGCGGCGATCGTTTATGCAACCGCCCTCGCCTATGGCATCGTCGTGCTGCAGACGCGACTACAGCGGTCGGAAGCGCTCGACAGCGCGCAATACCGCGCCGTTTACGACACGATCGGCGATCTCGCCGTGCATTTCGATCGCAACGGTGCTGTCGAATGCGTTAGCCCCAATTGCGGCGCGCTGTTCGGCATCGCGGCTGACGACCTCACCGGTCGCGGCCTTTTCGAGCGCGTGCATGTCGGCGATCGTCCGGCCTTCTTGAAAGCCATCGGCGATGCGGCGAACAGCGCCGATTTTGTCGAAGCGACACTGCGCCTGCGCGCGCCGGGTCCGGCCGACAGCAAGCCCCACAAAACCGAATCCTTCTTCCGCTTCGTCGAGCTGCGCGCCAAGCGCTTCGGCGCCGAGACGGGCCGCGGCCGTGTCATCGCGGTTCTGCGCGACGTGACGCTTGCCAAGCAGCGCGAAGAAGAACTCGATCTCGTCCGCGCCGCGACTGAAGAAGCGAATGTGTGGAAGGATCAGTTCCTCGCTAATGTGAGCCATGAGCTGCGCACGCCGCTCAACGCGATCATCGGCTTCTCCGAAATGCTGGCCAATGTGCAATTGGTGCCGCAGGATCCCGAGAAGCGTCGCGAATATGCGAGCATCATTCAGCAATCCGGCCTGCACCTCCTGTCGGTCGTCAATTCGATCCTCGACATGTCGAAGATCCAGTCCGGCAAGTTCGACCTGCGGCCTGAAAGTTTTGCTGTCGCGCCGCTGATCGATCTCTGCTGCGACATGGTCAAATTGAAAGCGCAGAACGGCGGCGTCGAACTGATCCGCGCCTTCCCGAAGGACCTCAACGAGGTTGTCGGCGATAAGCGCGCCTGCAAGCAGATCCTGATCAACCTGTTGTCGAATGCGGTGAAATTTACGCCGCGCGACGGCCATGTGACGGTGAAGGCACGGCCGGAGGGCGATTCGCTCATCCTCAGCGTGCAGGACACCGGCATCGGCATGTCGGCGCGCGACCTCGCCCATCTCGGCGATCCCTTCTTCCAGGCCGGCGCTTCCTATGACCGCGCCTATGAAGGCACGGGCCTCGGCCTCTCGGTGGTGCGCGGTCTCGTTGGCCTGCATGGCGGTTCGATCTGCGTCGAAAGCGAACTCGGCAAAGGCACCTGCGTCAGCGTCCGCTTGCCGCTCGACTGCCGCAAGGTAGCGCGCGAAAAGACGCCGCCGGTTGCCATCGAAGCCATTCCACGGCGTCCTGCTCCCGAGGAGGCCATTAGGTTCAGCACTGAGATGATGGTGAAGAAAATTGCGTGAAGCTCTTGCCCGCACCGACCACGATTTCGTCGTCGCCGAACCGCGTAGGCGCAAAGCGGCCGCGCGTGGTCCTTTCACCGTCCTCGCCACGCTGCTGCGCCTGACGGTCCGGCTCGCCGCCTACCCTAACCGGGTCCTCGGCGGCCTCGTCTTCGCGATCGTCGTTGCCATTTTGGTCAATGCGCTGCTGTTGCAGCACAGCCGCCACCCGGCGCCACTCTTCCATTCGACAATGACCGTGCCGGTCCCGCAGGAACAACCCGCTCCGCAGGCCGCGCGTACGCCGGCGCCCGCCGATGCGGCGCCTGTCGCGCCGGTTCAGGAGAGCGCCGCGCCCGCCGCCGATGTTCCAGCACCTCCGGCAAAGCCCAGCCACGACGCCATCGGGCAATTGCTGAAATCCGAAAACGCCCCGGCCGCAGCCAAAGCCGCACCGCATCACCACCCGCATGAGGCCGAAGCCAAACCGCAAAGCGCCGACGGCATCGGCCAATTGCTCAAGTCCGAGGCGGCGCCGGAAGACAAGCCAAAGACAGTCCTCGCCGTTCAGCAAGCCTTGGTCAAACTCGGTTTCGTCGTGCGGCCCGACGGCCAGATGGGCTCCGTCACCCGCCATGCGCTCGAGCAATATGAGCGCGATCATGGCCTGCCGGTTGAACCGCAATTGAGCCCGAAGCTGTTGCATCGGCTGTCGGCCGCGAGCGGTATCAAGATCGATTGAACTCCGGGCGTCTGATTGCGGCGCCTCCACCCGAGCGGTAAAATCGGCGTTGCCCATGCTCAACGGCATAGAGGGGAACGACCATGAATCCTGTCCGCGAACCGCGTCTGCACCCGGTACCACTGTCGGACCTGCGTCCGACCCAGATCACTGTCGGCATGCGTGAAGTGCGCGAAAAGCGCAAACGCTGGGACGAAACCAGCAATAAAAGCGGCGAAAAAGGCGCCGACTTCCTCGGCAAGCATATGATCCCGGTCATCCTCGGGCCGAAGAAGAACCATTACGTCATCGATCATCATCACCTCGGCCTGGCCCTCATCGAAGCCGGAGTAAAGGATATTCTGGTGACGATCGTCGCCGATCTGTCGCGTCTGGAAAAAGATGCCTTCTGGATCTTTCTCGACAATCGCGGCTGGATGCATCCTTTCGACGAGACCGGAGCCCGGAAGACCTATGCCGATATTCCCAAGGGTCTGAAGAATCTCGTCGACGATCCGTTCCGCTCTCTGGCTGGCGAACTCCGCCTCGCCGGGGGATACGCCAAGGACACGACGCCCTTCAGCGAATTCCTCTGGGCGGATTTCCTGCGCCGCCGGATCAAGCGCACGGCCGTCGAAAAGGACTTCAGCCAGGCGCTCGAAAAGGCGATGCAACTCGCCAAGAGCGAGGAGGCCGACTTCCTCCCCGGCTGGTGCGGGCCGATCCCCAATAGTTGAGACAAGGCGGCTGGCCTAGGAGAGAAGGACTAGCCGCGCGGTCCTCGCGGTATGTCCACAGTCATATAGGCGCAGCACCTGGAATGTGCTCAACGGCACTTTCCGGGTCGCGGAAAAAATGATTTTGTCCGCGCCCGAAGCCGCCCGCTCGCCCCGCCTCTCCGCACAATTCAGGACCTTTGACTTATGAAGCGCCTTTTTCTTTTGGCATTTTGTCTTGTCGTCTCCGGTTTGGGCCTTTGTGTTCTCGGCCCGGCGACCGCCATGGCGCAAGAAGACCGAGCGCAAGAAGGTCAGGCGCAACAAGGGCAATCCGCCACCGAAACAGCGGCGCTCACTACGAAATTCGATGGAACCTATGCGATCGAGGTGACGACGCAGGACGGTACTTGCGACAATTCGCAGTGGACGGTCGTCGTCTCGCATGCGCTCGTCACGTCGGTCTCGCCCAATCCCTACAACATCACCGCCTCAGGCGGGATCGAAGACGACGGCACTGTGTCGCTCGGCTTCCACGGACGTGGCAATGACTATGTTCATGTCGGCGGTTCGGTGAAGGGAAGCGCCGGCAAGGGTGCCTGGTCAGCGCCGTCGTTGCTCTGCGGCGGCATCTGGCGCGCCCACAGAAAATAAGCGAATGGCAGGCGCCGACACGCGACACCTGCCATTCATCAACCCTGCGCCACACAGCGCGGGCACTTTCCAAAAATTAGTTGCAGAAGATTATTTGGAAGCCGGGCCGTTCTTCGAGCCCTTCGGGCCCGCGACGCCGGCGCCACCGCCAGACGAGGTCGTCCCCTTGTCATTGCCCTGGGCATTGGCGCCGCTGTTCTCAGCGCCCGGCTGCACGTTGCCGCCAGCTGCCGGTCCGGATGTCGCGCCCGACGATCCTGAGCTCGTTCCCATCGAATTCGAGTCGGCGGCAAAGGCCGCTCCGGAGAACGCCAAAGCCAGCGACAAGCCAAGCGCAGTTGCAGTTGCACGGTAAGCACGCATCTTAACCTCCCTAACCTCTTTTGGAGAGCAACCAGCGCAACGCACTGATCACGCATCCGTGAGCTTCATATCGGGGGGCTAACCGCGCGAGATACTGACCGTTCCCAAAGCCACGCTACTTTTTTCCGGCCTGTTTATGCGCTTTATCGCGAAACAGCCGCGGGTGAACGGCGGCGCGTTACGCCGATAGTTTGGCGAAAGCAACGTCGAGCAATCCGCGCAGCTCCTTGGCGGATGCGCTTCCAAGCTTCTGCTTCACGTCATTCTGAGCCTTGCGCCAAAACGGCATTGCCTCGCTGAGTTTATGCGTGCCTTTTGCGGTGATGGCGACGATGCGCGCACGCCCGTCTTCAGGGTCCGGTTTGTCGCTGACCCAACCGCGCTTCTCGAGCGGTTTGAGATTGCGGATCAGTGTCGATGAATCCATTCCGAGCATATCGGCGAGCGTTTTGATCGACAGACCTTTGTCGCGCTGCGTCTTGGCTGAATAGAGATGGGCGAGAAGGCCGAACTGGCTGATCGTCAGATCGATCGGCGCGAGCGCACGGTCGTAAAGCTGGGTGATCCGGCGCGTCGCACGCCGCAAGCCCGCGCAGGTGCACTCCGCCATCTCGCGAATGTCGATGTCTTTCCCCACAGCCATAGATGCCTCTTTGCCCACCTGACTTGTGATGCCTTGACAGACGGTAACAGCCGCAATTCAAATGTATATACACTTATATTGCAAAGCTATCGACATATCTCGGGCCCGATTGCAAAGGGATTTGACGGGCCTCCTCGCGGAGTTGCGCCATGTCTAACATCTTGTCCACTCTCTCGATCGATGTGATGCGGCTTCGTTTTGACAGCGACCGTTCATTCGATTCCATCAGAGCTGCGCTCCTCGGTCGTATGGGGCGCATCACGAGCGATGATATCGCCAAAGCGCTCGCCTCCGTTACGACGCCGGCGGATTTTGAACGTGCGATGGATGGTTTTGCCGGCCCGAGCGGCTTCATGCTCTTTTCCGAAATCGACCACAGCCATTATCTGCCGCTCTATGGCGTCAAGCGGCGCGCGACGCGCCTCGTCTTCGGCAACCCGGCCGTTGCCGCTACAATGACTCAACACGACGTGATCGCGGCGCTTTTCGCGCCGGTCGGCCTTCTGCTTTATGAGGTGGACGACGGCCAAGGCTCGACAGTCATTTACGACCAGCCATCGTCACTGATGCAGGCGCAAAACAACCCTGCACTACTTTCGGCAGCGCGTGCGCTCGAAGCGAAGATGCTGGCGCTCGTCAGCGAGGCAACAGGCGTTATCGCGCCCTAGGCCGCGTCTCCGCCTCTAGTCTTGCCTCGCCTGACGATCTTGTAGACGCCCGAACCTTTAGCGATCAGGGCGCCGGACGCGTCGCGAATCTCGCCCTCGCAGAAGACGAGCGAATGGCCACCACGAATGACAAAGCCCTCGCCGATCACATCGCCGCGGCCCGGCGCGACAAAGGCCGTCTGCATGTCGACGGCGACGACCCATTCGCCCGCATGAACGCGCGCCGCCGATCCCATCGCGATATCGAGAAGCGTCATCAGCGCGCCGCCGTGGAAGACGCCGAAGTGATTGGTGCCTTCTGGCGACATCGGCAAGACGAGCCGTGTGCGGCCGTTTTCGACGCCAAGCGCCTTGATTCCGCAAAACCGGGCGAAAGGCACATCGAGACCGAAAAAGTCGTCCATATAAGCGTCCATACAGTCCTCTCACGATGCGTTGCGAACGCACCCATGCGCTTGTGAAGCACGGGAGGCAAGATTTGTCGAACGGCGGAGGTCTTGTTAGCTTGCTCCTCAATCAAAGCTAAAGATTCTGGCCAAAGATTCTGGGAGAGACCGATGAGCAAATTCTATTCGGAGCAGCACCGCGCTTTGCAGGAGCGCTTCGATTCCCGCCGTTTGGCCGATCTGATGGAAAACGGCATCACGCACAGCGAGTTCACGCCGGAGGAAAAGGACTTTGTCGAAAGCCGCGACATGTTCTTCCTTTCGACCGTCGACCCGTCCGGCAGACCGACTGTCTCCTATAAGGGCGGAGCGCCGGGCTTCGTGAAGATCCGGGATGCCTCAACCCTGCTCTTCCCGAGCTATGACGGTAACGGCATGTATTATTCGATGGGCAACATCATGAGCGCACCGCAGGTCGGTCTGCTCTTCATCGATTTCGAAACGCCCAACCGGCTGCGGGTGCAAGGCAGCGCGACAGTCGACTTCGATCACGCTCTGTTGCGCGACTATCCGGAAGCGCAATTCATGGTCAGCGTGGCGGTCGAGTCCATCTGGGTCAATTGTCCGCGCTACGTCCATAAATATCAGCGGGTCGGCACTTCGAAATATGTGCCCGCCGCAGAGTGTGAGACGCCGGATCCACAGTGGAAGCGCATCGACATCGTGCAGGACGCGCTGCCCGCCAAGGATCAGGGCAAAGCCGATGCGAACGGCGGCCTGCTGACATTCGAGGAATATGCCGGACTTCTGGCGCGCGGCGAGGCATGACGGCGCAGCAACTCTAGGGTTGCGCCTTTCCAACGATGCCGATGATCGGGCCGATCGGCCGCAGACCATCGGCGCGGCCCAGGCCTGGCGCGTAAAGGCTCGACACCGAGCCGTCGAGATAGAGCGCATTCGGGCACTTGAGCGCGTCGCGGAACAGGCTGGCGAATTGATAGAAGGTCACGAGATCGTTGGAGATCGCGAAGACGACAATGTGGCCGTCGCGGATGCCAACGCCGTTGCGGATCTTCTGGCTCGTCCCGTCGGCCTGAATTTTGGGATGAATCTCGCCGTTGATGACGAGCATGGGGCCTGATTGCGTCGCATAATCGGGTTTGATCCCCGATTTGACGAAGGCGGAGGTTTCCATAACGCCGACATGTTGGCCGCTGAAGTAGAAGATGCCATTCGGCTTGAGGTGAAAATTACCCGAACCATTGCGCTGATTGACCGGATGAACCTGGCGCTGCGCCTCGATATAGAGGCCGACGGGCTCCTCGTCCGGCGCGTACATGCCGCCGTTCATGGCGAAAAGGAGTTGCTCACCGTTCTGCTTGAGATCAGTTGCCAGCGCCGAAAAGCTGCCATAGGGCTTGCCGTCGGGCGGTGCGAGAAACAGACGCAGCTCGTCCGGATGCTTGTTCTGGCGCATGTCGAAGCTACACACCACATAATGGGCGTCGGCTTCCGTCATCGCCTGACACCCCGTCGAGGACGCGTGGGCCGCGGCCGAAACCGGCGCCTGGGCGAGGCCGGCGAGGCACAGGAGAAAAACCAAGCCAGAGAGGGAGTTCAGTCGGCGCCGGGCGGGCTTGTTCACGTCTTGCATTGTCCTTCGCGCGTCGGGAACGTCACATTGATGGTAGATCAGCGCACGTCAGCGGTGCGCGGCGTCTTTTAGACCAATCTTCGCCCGTGGCGAAGTCAAGGAGAGTCGTTTATGCCCCATTCCGTCACGGAGGCGATCGAGGCCATTGCCAAAGGCGAGATTGTCATCGTCACAGACGACGACGACCGTGAGAACGAAGGCGATCTGATCTGCGCCGCTTCGCTCTGCACTCCGGAGATGATGGGCTTCATCATCCGCCACACCAGCGGCATCGTTTGCACCCCGATTTCGGCAGAAGAAGCCAAGCGGCTTAATCTCCAGCCCATGGTCGCGACGAATGACGCGCCGCTCGGCACGGCCTTCACCGTTTCCGTCGATGTCCGGCACGGGCTCACCACAGGCATTTCTGCCGAGCAGCGCACGAATACCGTGCGGGCGCTTGCCAATCGCAACATGGGCGCCACGGATTTCGTCCGGCCTGGTCATGTCTTTCCATTGATCGCCCGCGAAGGCGGCGTGCTGATGCGCTCCGGCCATACGGAAGCCGCCGTCGATCTTTGCCAGCTCGCCAAACTGCCGCCCGTCGGCGTGATCTGCGAACTCGCCAATGACGACGGCTCAGTCATGACTGGCGCGCAGATCGATACATTTGCCGAAAAACACCGGCTGAAGCGCATCTCTGTCGCCGATCTCATCGCTTACCGCCAGTCGCGCGAAAAGCTGGTCGAACGGGTGAACGAGTTTTCCGTTGAAGGACCGTGCGGGCCGCTCAAGGGCTACGCCTATGTGACACCCTTCGATCTCGTCCAGCACTTCGCCTTTGTCGAAGGCGACATCGGCGCCGGCCGCGACGTCCCTGCCCGCCTGCACCGCGTCGACATCATTGCCGACGTGATCAAGGGCGGTCACTCGATCCACAAGACCTTCGCGCATTTCAAGAAGGAAGGCCGCGGCGTGCTGGTCTTCCTGCGCGACGGCACCGCCGGCGTCCCGGTCAACATGGCGGGACAAGGCAAGCTCGATGCCGACGCGCAGCGCATCAAGGAATGGCGCGAGATCGGCCTCGGCGCGCAGATCCTGCGCGATCTTGGCATTTCCTCGATCCGGCTGCGCACCTCGATGCCGTTCAAATATGTCGGCGTCTCCGGTTTCGGCATTGAGATCACCGCCTGCGAGCCGCTGGAGTAACAGCGGCCCGCAAGGGGCTTCAGTGTTCCGCCGTCCCCATCAACGTCAGGACATGTGCCGCGACTGAGCGGCTCAGCCCTTCGAGGTCGTAGCCGCCTTCAAGGATCGACACGATACGGCCTTTAGAATGCTTGTCGGCAAGCTCCATCAATTTCGCCGTGACCCACGCAAAATCGGTCTCGACGAGATTGACGCTCGCAAGCGGGTCGAGGCGGTGCGCATCAAAGCCCGCTGAAATAATGACGAGGTCGGGCCGGAACGCCTCGACCCGCGGCAGGATCACCGTCTCGAAGGCTTCGCGGAAATGATCGCCGTCATCGCCCGGAGCGAGCGGCGCGTTGACGATGTTCTCGTGCTCGCCGCGTTCGCTCACCGCGCCGGTGCCTGGAAACAGCGGCATCTGATGCGTTGAGCCGTACATGACGGTCTCGTCGGCCCAGAAAATATCCTGCGTGCCATTGCCGTGATGGACGTCGAAATCGACGATGGCGACCCGCTCAGCGCCATGAACAGCTTGGGCTTGGCGGGCAGCAATCGCGACGAAATTGTAGAAGCAGAAGCCCATCGGCGTGGCCCGTTCGGCATGGTGACCGGGCGGACGGATCGCGACAAAGGCGTTGTCCGCCTCGCCCCGCATGACGGAATCGACGCCGAGGACCGCGCCGCCGACGCCGTGCATCAGCGCCTCCATCGTCCCCTTGCTCATAACGGTATCGGGATCAGCATGGACATACCCCGACGCCGGCGCCGATTTCTCGACCGCCGCCACATAGTCGCCGGGATGGACGCGAAGGATCGCCTGGCGGTCACCGGCCGGCGCTTGCTGGCGGTGAAGCGGCTTGAAGGTCTCGTGCGCGAGAACCTGCTCGACGGCGCGGAGCCTATCCGGCCGTTCGGGATGACCAGGGCCGGTATCGTGGCCGAGGCCCGCGGCGTGGCTGATGACGAGAGTGGTCACGGATCGGAACTCGTTCAGGAGGGGCGGAGCGAAGCGCGCGGCTTCAATGGGGCTCTTGCTCATATCGGTCGGCATCGCTGCCGACAAGGAATCGACGCAGCCCGCGCTTTTCTAAGGCGGCGCGATGTCCTCACGCACTTAAACTCGCAGCGGATTCTGGAGTTGCAGCCAATATTTACGGTTTCCGCGTAAGTTGCGGCCAATCACATGCGCGCTTTGGAAGACGATGTTGTTTCATTTGCGCAACAGACCGAAGCGATCTGTCCCTCTCTGTTACAAGAACGATGGCCAGGGCGCAGCCAATCAGTTAATCGATTTGTTATTTCGGGGGCAAAGAAAATGCGGTTGAGCGCAGTCACATCAATCGGAAAGATTTCGCGGAATTTCCTGGTTCGCGCGGTGCCGCTTCTGGCGTTGGCGCTGTCCGGCTGCGTGGGCTACGGCGAATCGACCCCGGATCCGAGCCTGTCGGCTCGCGATCGTGAATTTCTCGCTCTGGCGCCGAAGGCTGACGTCTCGCCGGAATTCGGCCGCTACATCGTCGATAACACGACCGGTCAACCGGTCGGCACGATCATCGTCGATACTAAGCAGCACTTCCTCTTCTACGTCCTGAGCCCCAAGAAGGCGATCCGCTACGGCATCTCGACGGGTTCCGAGGCTTATGGCTGGACCGGCGAAGCGACCGTCGGCCGCAAGCAGGAATGGCCGCATTGGATGCCGCCGGCCGACATGGTCGAGCGTTGGCCGCATCTCGCGCCGACGGCTGATGCCGGCGGTCTGCCTGGCGGTCCGGAAAACCCGCTTGGCGCGCGCGCCCTCTATCTCTTCCAGGGCAACAAAGACACGCTGTATCGCATCCACGGCACCAACGAGCCGGAGAAGATCGGCCAGGCTGTGTCGTCGGGCTGCATCCGGATGCGCAACATCGACGCCATCGACCTCTATGAGCGCGTCAAGGTTGGCACCCACGTGATCGTCCAGTAAGCAACGAAAACATAAGACGAGAGCTTTGAAAGCCGCGTGAGCCCTGCTCACGCGGCTTTTTCATTGGGCTGGATTTTTGAACGCGCGTGCGCGCGTCACTCACCGCGTTTTTTGGATCGCGTGTAGAGACGTCAGCGCGAAAAAGTTTGGGGCGAAAATCAGGCGCGAAAACTAAGCGACCGTTGAGCCGTGCGCCGGGCCACCGATCGTGACATGCACCAGCTCCGGCGGCCGCATGAAGCGGACTGGCAGGATCGAAGTGCCGAGCCCGGCCGAAATGATCATATGCCGATTGTCATCGACGATATGGCCGTAGATGTAGCCATCGCCCCACCGGCTGTTGAGATAGGCCGCTGTGAGTAAGGGGATCTCCACCTGCCCGCCGTGTGTATGGCCGGCAAGCGTCAAAGACACCCGCTCGGGCACTTGGCTGAAGATCGTCGGCTCATGCGCAAGCAGAACAACCGGCGCGTCGTCCGTCACCTGCCGCAGCGTGCCCGGCAAGTCGTCCAGCCCTTCGTAGCTGTGCCAGCCAATGCGGTGGCCGAGCTGATCGGCGAGGCCTGCAACCCAGAAGGCTTTGCCATCCTTCTCGAGCCGCACGGCGTGATTTTCGAGAAGCGTGATGTTCGCGTGTTTCAGTGCCCGTCTTATGCTCTGCGCGCCATCGCTGCGCATGCCGGGCAGAACGCCGTGCCACATGTCGTGATTGCCGAGAATGGCATAGACGCCGAGCGGCGCCTTCAAGATGGACAGCGCCTCGCCCCATTGATGCGGATAGACGGGCGCGCTCACCATTCTGTGGCCGGCATTGAAGTCGCCAAGAATGAAGATGATGTCGGGCTGCAGATGATTGGTGAGTTCGGCGATGCGGCGCACTCGCTCCGCCGACATCAAAGGCTCGCAGGCGTGAATATCGGCAATGACGGCCGCCTTGAGCTGCAAGCCCTCCGGCCAATTGTGCGGGGTCAGACGATAAGGCGTGACGTCAAGGCGAAAGCCCGGCTCGACGGCAAAGGCGTAAGCGCCAAGCGGAAACGGCGCGAGCAACAACGCGCCGCCGCCTTGCAAGAAGAGTCGCCGTGTCAGTGCATTCATGACGAGCAGCGGTTCCAACGCGTTTGCGAGTGTTTCATGCGCTCATGATTGTCCGTGGACACAACCCGGACCAATCGAGACTCCGCGTCAAACGCTTCCGCGCTGCCTGTCCCAAAAAAGCACACAATTCGGGCCGCATCAATCTGGCGCCCACCCGGAGGGCCAGAGATAGCCATTTCCGCTCGCCATGCAAGGGGAAGGCGACGGCTCACATATCACGCCTACGTGCGGCAGGCTCAGGCGGCGAGGTCCTTAAGGTCCCTGCCGATGCCGCCGGGAATTTCGTTTTGGACATTCCGTTGCGCGGGCTTCTTTCCCGTCATCGCAAGAACAGCTGCGACAGCCGAGATGCCGATGTCACGATAGAATCGCGCGAAGAGATCCTTTCTTTCCGCCGCCGGGCGTACCGGGCGTGAAGGGATAACGTTGTCTGTCATTGGCCTCATCCTTAAAAGCCGAGGGATTGAGCGTGCTGTAAGCAAAGCATCAATCCGCGCGGTTAACAGAACCTTTACAGTTTACATCAACTGGCTATGATTCGCTGCTGACATAGCCGCCACACTCGCGCCGAAGATTGCGTGCTGCATGGCCGTAAACGAGATGAAACTCCGGCAAAACGGCAATATGATGCAAGCTGTGTCTTACATCGTGTCACGCTAGCTGCGACGCGTTCTGATCTAGATCAGCAAGACAATTCTTCTCCCCGGTTTTGCCATCCCGGTTTTGCTATGCGGCATGTGATCATCGAGGAACCCTATTCGGAGAATGCGCTGTGGAGCCGGCGTCTCGCCTTCTTCGCACTTGCGGTAATTCTGACGGGTCTCCTTCTGGCGCGGCTCGGCCTCGATCCGTCCGCTGTGCTAGCTGTGCTTGGCTCAGCCATCATGATCGCCTGCCTCGCCATTCTCTGTGCAGGCGCAGCAACGATTGCGATCTGGCGCACGGGCCGCAAAGGCATCGGCCTGCTGCTAACCGGCGGTCTCATCGCGACGGCTTTGCTCTCCTATCCACTCTATCTGGCCTATCAGGCTGTGCGGCTGCCGGCGCTGCACGACGTCTCGACCGACGTCGACGATCCGCCGCAATTCTCACTGTCGCGGCATGCGCTGATGATGCGCAAGGGCTTCGTTCCGATCTCCGAGAGCAGCACGGAAGCGCAGAAGCAGCTCGACGCCTATCCCGACGTCGCGCCGATTATCCTCGACCTCGATGCCGGGGACACCTACCAGCTTGTGCTGCATGCGGTTGCAGCGCGGCATTGGAAGCTCGTCGAGGCGCATCCACCGGGCGGCCGTTTCGGCTTTGGGCATGTCGATGCGATCGACCATAGCCGCGTGCTCGGCTTCGCAACGGACATCACGATCCGGATCAAACCGCTAGCCGGGCAAACGCGCGTCGACGTGCGTTCCGTCTCCCGCGTTGGGCGGCACGACTTCGGCTCCAACGCGCGCCGCATCACAGCCTTCACCGAGCAATTGAAGACAGAAGCCGATCAGAAGTGATCAGATGAGCCGATAGCGGTTCTTGTCCGGCGCCGAGCCGGCTTCGAAACGCACGCAGTCGCGCGCTATCAAATCTTCGAGATGGGCCAGCAGCGACAGCCGCGCAGCGGCATGCAGCGATGGATCGAGCCCTGGATAGACTTGGCCCAGGAGAGCCTGCAGCGTCGATGCGCCCTGCCCGAGTGCGGCCACGATCGCCGCTTCGCGGTGGCGCCGATGGCGAATGAGATCGGCAACATAGTTTTGTGGTGTACGCACCGGGCTGCCATGGCCGGGCCAGTAGATGGTGTCGGATCGCTGCTGCAATTTGGCGAGCGAGGTCATGTAGGCGGCCATGGAGCCGTCCGGCGGAATGACCACCGACGTCGACCAGGCCATCACATGATCTCCGGAAAACAATGCTTGCTCCGCAGACAATGCGAAACAGAGATGATTGCTTGTATGGCCGGGCGTCTCCACGGCTTCGAGGACGAGATCGTTTATCGCAACGCTGTCGCCGTCGAACAGGATGGCGTCCGGCCGGTAGTTTTGGTCCTGCGAGGAATCGAAGCCGCCCGATGTTTCCGCGGCGATGTAAGGCGTGCATCCGACAACGGTCGCACCCGTCTCCATCTTGAGTTGCGCGACCGCGCCGCAATGATCGCGGTGCGTATGCGTCACAACGATCTGGCGCACGGTCTCGCCGGCGAGCGCGGCGAGAAGAGACGCAACATGCTCCGGCATATCCGGGCCTGGATCGATCACCGCCACATCGCCATGTCCGACGACATAGGTGCAGGTCCCTGTGAAAGTCATCGGGCCTGGGTTTGGCGCCACGATGCGGCGAATGTTCGGCGTCAGCGAAACGAGCTGCCCCGGAGGTCCAACCGGCGTGCGATCGAACATGATGTCGGGTGTTTGCGCGTCGCTAGCCATCGGTCATCCCACCCGCTTTAGGCGCTGCCCTCTCGAATGCGATCTCCGCAAGCGAATGGTACAGGCTGCCGCGGCAGATTGTTTTCGATACAGCATCGGCGATCAACGCCGCCAGCATCAATGGAATGATCAAAGCATGGTTCTCGGTCATTTCGGCGACGATGACGAAGGATGTGATCGGCGTCTGCACGGCACCCGCGAGGTAAGCGACCATTGCGATGAGCGCCATGGCGCCGAGCGGCACATCTGGAAAGAATTGATGCAGCTTAGCGCCGATCCCGGCGCCGACCGACAGCGACGGCGCGAAGATTCCGCCCGGAATGCCGCTGATCGACGACAGAACCGATGCCGCAAATTTCCAGACGCCATAAAAACTGTTCAAGGGCGCATCGCCATGGACGATGGCGCGAGCTTGCTCATAGCCAGTTCCATAGATCGTATCGCCGGAAGCAAGGCCACACAGCGCGACTCCGAGACCGCAGAGCATGGCGAAGAGGATAGGATGCCGCGCGATCCATCCGCCGGTCCGACCCGGCAGGCCACGCGTGAACAGGATCAGAATGCGACTGAAGAGGCCGCCCGCGAGACCGCCAATGACGGCGCAGATCGGCACGACCATCCATTCACGGCCGAATGGCATTGTCGCCGAGGTCGTACCAAAATACGTATAGTCGCCGACAATGGCCATCGATGTGAGGCCCGCCGCGATGACCGAGGCGAGCACTAATCCGCTCGTGCGGGACTCGAAAGAACGGCTCAGCTCTTCGATGCCGAAGACAATGCCGGCTAGCGGCGTGTTGAAGGCCGCCGCGATACCCGCCGCCGCGCCCGCCAGCAAAAGACCGCGCTGATAGTCAAGCGCCCGGCGCCCCGCCGCGAACATCAAGGCGGCACCGACTTGCACAGTCGGCCCCTCGCGGCCGATCGAAGCGCCACAGAGAAGGCCGAGCAACATGACCATGATTTTGCCGCCCGCGACGCGGAGTGAGACGAGCGCCAGACGGCTCTCTCCATCCGGCAGCGCGCGCGCTGCGATCACTTGCGGAATGCCGCTGCCTTGCGAATTCGGGAAATAGCGGCGGGCCAGAAAAAGCGCGAGGCCGAAGCCGAGTGGCGTCAGAAGTAAAGCCGCATAGCGTTGAAACGCGACGACGTGCAGCCATTGCGCCTGCACCGCATCGGCGGAGAGCGCCATGCCGACGGCCGCGAGACCGACCGTCAGACCACCGATAAGGAAGAAGGTACGCCGTCGCCAGCGCCGCAAGGCGATGCGGCCGCGCCAATAGGCGTGGCGTACATAGCGGCGGCGCGAGAGTTTCGAAATACGGTCGGGATCGGGGCGGCCTTCGTTGGTCATGCCGCATCTTCGCATTTTTAGCGGCGGCTGTGCCAATTTCATCGCGACAAGAGACAATCCGTCACAAGGTCGAAGATCGCTTGATTGGCCGTGGTGTCCTTCCATCGCAGGCCGAACATCGGCACGCTTGGCGCGAAGTTCCGCAGCGTGGCGCATGTCTCTTCGAGCGAAGGCGCCGATCCCGACGTTTCGTTAACGACAAGACCCGCGAGCTCAATCCTGCGCGCTCGCATCACCTCCAGCGTCGTCAGCGTGTGGCTCAAGCTGCCCACGTAAGTGCCGGTAACAACCAGCGCGGGCATCGATAAAGCCGCGATGAGATCTACGATCGTCTCATGCGCCGTCAGCGGCACCATCAGACCGCCGATGCCTTCGATCAAAGCGATGTCCGCCGTGTCGGCTGCTCTTTTGCAAAAGTCCCGCAGGGCCGTGAAATCGATCGCTCTACCCTCACGTTCCGCGGCCATGTCCGGCGACAGCGGCGCGGCAAAGCGCCAAGGCGCGATGGCGTCGATCGCCGCGAGATTTGGCTCGACATCGATGGCACGCAAAAGCACGGCCGGGTCGCTCGCGCTCGCATTCTGCGGATCGAAACCGCTGCAAACGGGTTTGAACACGGATGCATGGTGCCCACGGTCTCGCAGGCATCGGGCAAGACCTGCCGTGACATAGGTCTTGCCGATGTCGGTTCCCGTTGCCGTTATGAAGACGGCGGGCATCAGCGTGTCTCTTTCCGAAAGTGGACACGGTTGCGAACGATCTCGGCGAGGCGTGCAATATCTGCATCCGTATGACCCGCGGAAAAGGCAAAGCGCAGCCGCGCCGTACCTTCCGGCACCGTCGGTGGGCGGATCGCAACGACGAGAAAGCCCTCCTCTTCGAGGAGTTTGGAGGCCGCAAGCGCGGCCTCTGCGCCGCCGAGGATAAGCGGCACAATGGGGCTTTGCGCTTCGGGAAGACCGAGCGCTGCGGTGAAGGCGCGCGCCTTGGCGACCGGCCGCGCGGCAAGCTGCGGATCGGCTTCGATGACGGACAGCGCGGCGCATGCAGCGGCGACGCTCGCCGGCGGCAGGCCCGTTTCAAACAGCAGCGTGCGCGCCCGCGTCTTCAAAAGATCGATCACCGGCTGTGACGCGCAGAGATAGCCGCCATAGCTGCCGAGCGTCTTCGACAGAGTGCCCATCTGCAAGGGCACATTGGCGCGATCTTGCGCGCTTTGCGCGACGACGCCGAGCCCATGCGCGTCATCCGTCATAAGCCAGGCTTCATGGTCATTGCACAGCGCCGCGAGTGCCGCGATGGGCGCGCGATCGCCGTCCATCGAAAACACTGTCTCCGTCACCAGCAGCACATTGCGAAACTCTGCCCGCTCCTTCTGCAAAATCTCGTGCGCATGGGCGACATCGTTGTGCCGCAAGATGCGTGTCTGCGCCGCCGACAGGCGTGTGCCGGAATAAATACAGGCATGCGCAAGTTCATCGATCAGAATGAGATCGCCGTCGCCCGCCAAGGCCGGAATAATGCCGAGATTGGCGAGATACCCCGAGCTGAAGATGAGGGCGGCATCCGAGCCTTTGAAGCGCGCAAGGGCGCCCTCCAATTCGGCAAAGAGCGGATGATCGCCGGTGACGAGACGCGACGCCCCCGATCCCGCGCCATAGGCTTCGATCGCTTTCACCGCGGCGGCCTTGACGGCAGGATGATGCGAAAGATTGAGATAATCGTTGCAGGAAAAGGAGATGAGCCGCCGCCCTTTCCGCAATACAATGGGCCCATCGTCAGGCGTGAAATCGCGCTGTGTTTCGACAAAATCACGGCGCAGCGAGGCGCGCTCCAACTGCGCAAGTTTGGCGCTGGCAAAGTCCCAGAGAGAGGTCAAAGCATGCTTCCCATTCGGCGCCGCAAGGTGTAGCCCTCACGGCGCCGGCTGGCAATTGCGAGCGATGTGCGATGGCTGAAAACGACGATTGGTTCCAGGCAGGGCTGCCGCATATTTGGCGCCCCTATTGCCAAATGAAGACGGCCGACCCACCCCTGCCCGTCGTCGCGACCGACGGCACGCAGATCAAATTGGCGGACGGCCGCAGCCTGATCGACGGCATTGCGAGCTGGTGGACGGCCTGTCACGGCTATAACAATCCCACGATTGCCGCCGCCGTACAGAAACAGCTCGCTGTCATGCCGCACATCATGTTCGGCGGTCTCGTGCATGAACCTGCACTGCGTCTCGCGACGCGGCTCTGTGTGCTTGTACCCGGCGGTTTCGAGCGCGTCTTCTTTTCGGATTCTGGCTCGGTTGCGGTCGAAGTCGCGCTGAAAATGGCCGCGCAATATTGGCTCAACAAAGGGTTTGCAGGCCGCAATAAGTTTTTGGCCTTCAAGGGCGCCTATCATGGCGACACATTCGCCACGATGGCCATCTGCGATCCTGACGAGGGCATGCACAGTCTCTTCAAAGGCCTGCTGCATCACAATCTCATGCTCGATCTGCCGCGCGATCCCGAGACGCGTCTGCTCTTCGATACCCTCGTCGCGCAGCACGCGGACGAACTTGCCGGCATCATCGTCGAGCCTCTGGTGCAAGGCGCCGGCGGCATGCTCTTCCACGATGCGGAGGTTCTGCAGCGCATTCGCAAGGTCGCCGATCATTACGGCTTGCCGCTGATCTTCGACGAAATCTTCACCGGCTTTGGCCGGACAGGCACGATGTTCGGTTTCGAAGCGGCGGGTGTCGTGCCCGACATTCTCTGTCTCGGCAAGGCGCTGACCGGCGGAACGATGACGCTCGCCGCCACGCTGGCGCGACCGCATATTGTCGAAGCCTTCTGGTCGAACGATCCGCAAGCGGCGCTGATGCATGGCCCGACCTATATGGCCAATCCGCTCGCCTGCGTCGCCGCCAACGCCTCGCTCGATCTTTTCGAGAGCGAGCCGCGCCTTGTACAGGTCGCCGCGATCGAAAAGGCATTGAAGCACGGTCTCGCGCCCTGCCGCGACTTCCAACATGTTGCCGATGTCCGCATCAAAGGTGCGATTGGCGTGGTGGAATTCGGCAAGACGCTCGACATCGAGGCGATCAAGCGCCGCTTTGTCGAATTGGGCGTCTTCGTTCGCCCCTTCGGCCAGATCATCTATCTGACACCTTCCTTTACGATCTCGCCGGACGCATTGCGGCGGTTGACCGAAGCGATCGTGAAGGTGACGGAAGAAATCGCGTAACGTAACTTAGATCGCTGATCTCAGTGAAAATTCCGGCCCTTAGGCAGGACGCGCGCAAGCTCATCCGGGGTCGGCTCGAAGAGATCGACGTCGGCAGGCGTCTTGGCGGCAAATTTACGCTCGCGTTTACCAGATAGCGGAAAGCGCGGCTCGTAATGCGGATGCTTCACCGCATCGGCGCGCGCGAGCGAGGAAACCTCCTGCGCGATCTTCATATCCTGATGCGCCAGACCGGCAAGCAGCGACGTCAAATCTTCCGCCTTCTCGGCAACGATATGAATAACGCCAGATTCGGACTGCACCTTGCCGGTGACGGCAATGAAGCGGGCACCTAGAATGATCGGCCGCAAGACTTCGAAAACGCGCGGCCAGATGATTGCATTGGCGATGCCTGTTTCATCCTCCATCGTGAGGAAGATGACGCCACTCGCCGAACCTGGCCGCTGCCGCACGAGGACGAGACCGGCCACGGTGACGCGCTGCCCGGACTTCACCTGCGCCAACTCTTCCGTGCGCAGAATATGTTTGGCCGCCAGCATCTCCCGCAAAAAAGCGACCGGATGGGCTTTGAGCGAGAGCGTGAGATGCCGATAGTCCTCGACCACATGTTCGCCGAGCGGCATGGGCGGCAGATGCGCATCGGGTTCTATCGGGCAAAACGTCAACGCCTTGAGCAAAGGCAGATCGTCCTTGTCGCCGGCACGATTGAGACCGCGTACGGCCCAGAGCGCTTCGCGTCGGTCGAGGCCGAGCGAACGGAAGGCATCGGCTTCGGCCAACGCCGTTAGGACGCTTGGCGCGAGGCGGGTACGCAGCCAGAGATCGCGGATCGAGTCGTAGCCTTTGTCACGCAATGCGACGAGCGTCTCCATGTCATCTTCTGAAAGGCCTTTCACGAGACGAAATCCGAGACGGACTTTGTGGGTCGAATAGATTTCGCCCTGCATAGAGGTATGACGGGAATGCAACTTTAGGTTCGGCCCGGAAAGCTCAGCCCCCTCATCCGCCTCGCTCCATTCGGCACCGTCTCCCGCAAGGGAAGAAGGATCGCACTTGACCAGGGTCGCGTCCCACTCTGAAAAATTGACATCGACTTCGGCGATCTCGACTCCATGCTCGCGCGCATCGCGCACAAGTTGCGCCGGCGCGTAAAATCCCATCGGCTGCGCGTTCAGCATGGCGCAGCAAAAGACATCGGGATAGCGGCATTTCATCCAAGCGGAATCATAGACAAGCAGCGCGAAAGAGGCCGCATGGCTTTCGGGAAAGCCATAATTCCCGAAGCCCTCGATCTGGCGAAAGCAGCGTTCGGCGAAATCGCGCGTGTAATCGCGGGCGACCATGCCTTCGATCATCTTCTCACGGAATTCATTGACCTTGCCTGTGCGCTTGAAGGTCGCCATGGCGCGGCGCAGCCGATCGGCCTCGCTCGGCGTGAACCCCGCCGCGACGATGGCGATCTTCATCGCTTGTTCCTGGAAGAGCGGCACGCCAAGCGTTTTCGAAAGGACCTCTTCAAGTTCCTTCGAAGGATATTCGATAGGCTCCAGCCCCTGTCGACGCCGCAGATAGGGATGCACCATGTCACCCTGGATCGGCCCGGGGCGCACGATCGCTACTTCGATGACGAGATCGTAGAATTTATTGGGTTTCAGCCGGGGCAACATGGACATCTGCGCCCGGCTTTCGATCTGGAAGACGCCGATCGTGTCGGCGCGCGAGATCATGTCATAGATGGCGCGCTCTTCGGCCGGGAGATTTCCCAGCGTATAGCTTTGCCCATAGTGCTTTTCGATGAGCGTGAAGCCCTTCTGCAAACAGGTCAGCATGCCGAGCGCCAGCACATCGACTTTCAATATGCCGAGCGCGTCGAGATCATCCTTGTCCCATTCGACGGTCGTCCGTTCGTCCATCGTGGCGTTGGCAATTGGAACGACCTCATCAAGCCTGTCGCGCGTGATGACGAAACCGCCCGTATGCTGCGAAAGATGTCGCGGAAACTCGATCAACTCTTCCGCGAGTTTCAACGTGAGTTTGAGGCGCGGATCGTCCGGATCGAGACCGAGACGCCGCAGCGTCGCCTCGCTCACGATTTCGGAGGAGCGCCCCCAGATGTCGGCCGCTAACGCCGCGACGACATCTTCGGACAAGCCGAAAGCCTTGCCGACCTCGCGCATGGCGGAACGGCTGCGATAGGTGATCACCGTCGCCGTGAGGCCCGCACGGGCGCGCCCATAGCGCTCGTAAATATATTGCATGACCACTTCGCGCCGCTCATGCTCGAAATCGACATCGATATCGGGCGGCTCGCCGCGTTCGGCCGAAATGAAGCGTTCGAAGAGAAGATCATTGGTCGCCGGATTGACCTCGGTGATTCCGAGACAATAACAGAGCACCGAATTCGCCGCCGATCCGCGTCCCTGGCAGAGAATTTTCTCCTTGCGGGCGAAGCGCACGATGTCATGCACAGTGAGAAAATACGGCGCATATTTCAGTGATTCCACAAGCTTCAATTCATGCGTCAGCATCTGCTGAACTTTGTCCGGTACACCTTGTGGATAGCGTTCCGCAGCACCTTGGCGCGCGAAGACTTCAAGCGCCGCTTGCGGGCTCGCATAGCCTTGCTGCAATTCTTCCGGATACTGTGGGGTGAGATCCGTGAGCGAAAAGCTGAGCCCATCCAGAAAGCGCAGTGTCTCGGAGACGGTCCCCGGCACATCGGCAAAGAGACGCGCCATCTCAGCGCCGCTCTTCAAATGCCGCTCGGCATTGACTTCTAGCGTCCGGCCGATCGCATCGAGCGGAATCCCTTTGCGGATCGCGGTGACGACATCCTGCAAGGGGCGCCGCTCCGCCACATGCATCAGCACATCATTGGTCGCAATAAGAGGAAGTCCTGTCGCACGCGCCAGCGCAACGCGCACGGCAAGATCATGCCGCATCGACGGGCCGTAGGTCATGCCTGCCGCCAACCAGACACGGTTGCCTGTCGCCTCCTTCAGCTCGGCCAAAAAATCATTGTCGCTTTTGCAGAGGGTGAGGTGGGGAGCTTCTTTTAAAGCTGAAGACGACGCGAAACCGTCGTATGATTTCGCCGCGCGCTTCTCGCTGTCCTCCTCTTCCCAGGTCGCCTTCGGCATCACGATGAGTTGCTGGCCTTCGGCGAAGGGCAGAAGATCGTCGCGCGTCAGCAGGCAGACGCCTTTCTCTGCTTTGAGATTGCCGCGCGTGAGTAGCCGTGTGAGGCGGCTATAGGCGGCGCGGTCGCGGGGATAAATCAGAATGTCGGGTGTACCGTCGCAGAAGACGAGGCGTGCGCCGATCGCAAGCTTGAAACCTTCCAGCTTCTCTGCGTTGTCGCGCATAAAACTATAGGCGCGCACCACGCCCGCCAACGAATTGCGATCGGCGATGCCGATGCCTTTCAGGCCCAAGATCCCTGCCTGAGCGACAAGCTCTTCCGGATGCGAGGCGCCGCGCAGAAAGGAAAAATTGGTGGTGACCCCGAATTCCGCAAAAGGAATGGTTTGCGGCTGAAGGTTCTTGTCCCGTTTGCGCGAAAAGCTCTCCCGCGCATCGACGACGACGGGAGTTGCTGCGCCATCTGCAACTTTCCGCATCCCGCTCACTCCATTTAAGCAAACAATCCGTGCATGAACCAGCGCGACGCCAGTGTTTCGGCCTCATAGATGCCTTCTCGGAAGAGCCAGAACCGGCGACCGTCCTGATCCTCGGCGCGGAAATAATCGCGCGTGAGAGCTTCTTTCGCCTTCCACCATTCGGGCGCGATGCGTTCAGGACCTTCTATCGCGGCGATCTCATGCAGCACGCGGCGCCAGCGAAAGCGCAAAGGCGGCCCATCCGGCACGCCGGCAATGGCCTCGATCGGCTCGGGTTGCGGCAGTAGCCGCAGCGGCCGCGCCGGGAGATGTCCTTCCCCTGCAAAGGGAAGGTGGCGGCGCTGCGCAGTGGCGCTGCCGGATGGGGTCCCCACCCGCCCCCGATCCGGGGGCACCCTCCCCTTCAGGGGAGGGATCGGCGCTCGCGCAGCAGAATGCGCTGGGACAGCGGTGACGGCGAATTCCGGAATATGCGTATCGGCAAAGGCGAGCCGCGTGACCCGTTTGACGCCGAGCCGCGCGCCCAGCCGATCGATGAGATCGGCAAGATCGTCCGCGTCGCGGTCCGTCATCAGCCAATGCGTCTGTGCTTCGTCGAGCCGTTCGACCGCCAGCGCCGACAGGCGCAGCACGTCGAAACCAAAGCCGCGGTCGAGCGGATCGTCTTCGTTCTCGGCACACAGCGCCTCAATCTTCTCGTGGAACAGCCGTGCAATGAGTTTCGGGTCGCGCGACGGCCGGCTGAAGCCGACCTCGATATGCTGGACCGCGCCATCGACGCGGAAGAGGCAGAGATCGAGCGTACGGGCGCCCTCGCCATGTGTCGTCAGAAGCTGCGCCAGCTCGCCGCCGAGCGCGAGGATCGTCGCCTCGACATCCTCGCGGCGGGCGATCGCCTCGGCGAAACGCCGCTCGACGAGATAGGCCGGCGCCTCGAACCGCGGCGAGATCGGTTGTTTGGCACGGCCGAGCAGGCCGTCGAGCTGGGCAAAGAGCGCGGCGCCGAAACGGGCGGCGAGCGGCGCACGCGGCCGCAGCAGAAGATCGTCAATCCGCCGCAGGCCCGCCTGGGCAAGTGCCGTCAGCGTTTTATCGTCGAGCCGGAGCGCTGCGAGCGGCAGCGGCCCGAGCCGGCGCGCCAGCTCCGCCTCCGTGCAATCCTCGGCAAGGATCTGCGGCAAACGTCGGGTTTTGCCGAAACGCGCTACGGCCCAGGCTGCCTCGACCGTCGGGGCGAGCGCCGCACGCGCCCTAAAACCCTGCGCGGCCAAGGCCGCTTCGATCTCGGCCAGCAGTTTGACTTCGCCGCCGAAGAGATGCGCGGCGCCGGTCACATCGAGAACCACACCGTCCGGCGCATCGGGCGCGGCAAGCGGCGTGAACCGCCGGCACCAGTCGGTGATGTCGGTCAGCGTCTGCGCCTCGGCCTGCGGATCGGCCGGATGGCAGACGAGCGGCGGCAGCATGGCGCGGGCATCGGCGAGCATCATGCCAGGTTTCAACCCCTGCGCGGCAGCAGACGCATTGAGCGCGACAAGCCGTTGCGCGTTCTTGACCTTGGCGACAGTGGCAAAGCCCGCAGCAGCGGCCTGCCGCTCATCCCTGCGCAAGCGCCGGATGATCCGGTCGGTCGCGAGCGTCGGCAGCCAAAGCGAGAGATAGCGCATCACGAAACAAAGCCTCGTCGTGATCCCAAATGAGCGGATGAAAACGGTCGCGGTCGATGCCAGCAATCGCGGGGCTGGCGCGCGCCTTGATCCGCAGCTTGGCGATGCGGACCGCCCAACGCGCCGCGCCCGGCAGCGGCAGGCTGCCGGCGGACGGCGGATGGACGCTCGGGTGGGCGCGGATCTCGAAGCGCAGATCGGCGCCGCTCGACAGCTGGCCCGCCTGTCCGGCCAGACTGGTCAGGAACAACAGCCCCGGCGTGCCGTGCTTCTGCGCCGCCAGCAGCAGCCGGCGCGAGGCGGTAAGGTCATAAGGCTTTGCCGACCAGAGCTCGCCGACGACCAAAGCCGGCGCCCGGCATTTCAGCGCCTCTTCCATCGCCCAGAGTGCCTGCTGGGCATTCTGCGCATTGACGAGAATGAGGCGGGACGGATCGAGCCCATGCAGCGCCAGACCGGGCCCATAAAGCGCGCCCTGCTCGCGGCCGGAAAACTCTTCGGCGATCCAGATGACCGCGCCCCGCTCTTTGCCAAGGTGGTCTTTGCCGAGCCGCGCGGCGAGCCGGACAGCGAGGCTCAGAACAAAGCCCGAGGCAGCCCAAACGTCGCCCGGATGTTCGGGCAGAATTTCCGTCAGCGTGCCGGCTCTGATCCCGCCGCCGAGCAGCCGATCGAAGCGGCAATCGCGGCCTAAGGGCGCCGGCTGCAGTTTTTGTGGAACTGCATCATCGCGTTCCAGTGAATTGAAATCTTGGTAAAAAAAGCGTTCACAGCCGGAGCTGTTGGCGATCTTGGCGACCCTGTCGCGCAAGGTCTCGAGCGACACGGGCACGGCAGCAGGCGCGTCGTCCCCTCTCCGGGCCGCCTCCTTTCCCTGCCACATAGCTCCGCTCCATTTCCGCTTAGTTCCCTATTTGTTCTAGAAAACCTCTTTCCCGGATTTGAGTCAAGGAGACTCTGGAAACGGTAGTGTCTCAGGTTGAAATTGGGCCATCTCGGCGCCCACTCGCCCGGGCCTCCAAGGCTCGTGCTATGCTTGGCAGCATGGCAAAGACTCCGGTGGCAAAAGATAAGAAACCCAACGCAGAAGACCGGCGGCAACGAAAAGCAACCGAGGTCCAGCACTTCGTCCAGGCGACAGGCCGGAAGAAGCGCCACGGTCTTGATCCGAATGATCGGCATGTGGACCGCCGCATGACGGACGCTGTCCGCCACATGGCAGCCGACCAATTCTATCAGCTACTCCGCGACGGGGAGGACTAGCCCTACCCGCAGACCGCTGCGATCAGAAGCAGGACGATTCCGGCAAAGGCCACGTTCCAGACCAGCGACCGGATGATGGGAATACCGGCGACATAGAGCGGCAGATAGACGACCCGAGCCGCAAAATAGAGGACGGCGCCCCATTGGCTCAAAGGCCCCTGGTGTCCCCGCGCAATGACAAGAAAAACCGCCGCTGCGAAGACTGGAAACGTCTCCAGTAAATTCCGCAGCGCCCGCTCAAGCCGCCCGGCAATGCCCGTGAGCGGGGGCACCTCGGCATCGCGCGCGCTCGCCGTCCAGCGATAGCCTCTCTGAGCCGAGGCAGCATGCGAGGCAAGAATGATCTGGACCAGGCAGAGCACACAGCTCGCTGCCAGCATCGCAAGTTCCAGGCTCATGTGCCGTTCGCCCCCGTGACCGGGCTATTTGTAGGGTTCCGATCGGGCCCTGTCGTGACAGCGTCGCATCGAAACGGGCCACGCTTGCCTGTCCTCCTAGAATATCTCCACGACCTCGACGGCAGGAAACGCCTCACCGGTCGCTTTCCGGATCAGGGCAACTGTACTCAGAGCGTATTCGTCACTCTCAAATGCGGCAGCTTTCCCGATATGAAAGCCCCACGCCTCGCCGCCATACCAATAGAAAGACGGACCATCTTCTTCCTGGTCCTGGACGATGACAAACATCGCAGACCTCCATCAATTTTTTTATTTGAAATCAAGCAAAGTACGAAGATCGCTTACGAAACGCGCGGAGAATACGCCGGCTGCACTAGCGTCGCCCAGCCGGATCGAAAGCTCATCCTCAGGAAATTCGGACTATGAGCGCGCTGTCGTCACGCGTCAGAACGGGCCGCGCTTGCCTTCGCCCATCTGGCCGCGGTGGCGCAGAAACTGATCCGCCAGCACGCAGGCGACCATGGCTTCACCGACCGGCACGGCTCTGATGCCGACGCAAGGATCATGGCGGCCGCGCGTGACCACCTCGGTATCCTGGCCGGCGCGATCGACCGTGCGGCGCGGCGTCAGGATCGAGGATGTCGGCTTCACCGCGAAACGGGCGACGATGGCCTGCCCCGTCGAAATGCCGCCCAAAATGCCGCCGGCATGGTTGGAGCGGAAGAACGGCTTGCCGTCATTGCCGATTGCCATCTCGTCGGCGTTCTCTTCACCGGAGAGCGCCGCGGCGGCAAAGCCGTCGCCGATCTCGACGCCCTTCACCGCGTTGATCGACATCAGCGCCGAAGCCAGCTCCGCATCGAGCTTGCCATAGATGGGCGCGCCCCACCCGGCTGGCACGTTTTCGGCGACAATCTCGAGAACCGCGCCGATCGAGGAGCCGGACTTGCGGATCGCGTTGAGCTTTTCGGCAAAGAGCGCGGCGGCTTTGGCATCGGGCGAGAAGAACGGATTGCGCCGCGTCTCCTCCCAATCCCAAAGCGACCGGTCGACCTGATCCGACCCCATGGCGACAAGCGCGCCGCGGATCGTCACGCCAGGAATGATTTTGCGGGCGATGGCGCCAGCGGCGACCCGCGTCGCCGTCTCGCGCGCCGAGGACCGGCCGCCGCCACGATAATCGCGCAGGCCATATTTCATCTCATAGGTGAAATCGGCATGGCCGGGACGGAAGCGATCCTTGATCGAATCATAGTCCTTCGAGCGCTGATCTTCGTTCTCGATCAGAAGCGCGATGGGCGCGCCGGTCGTGACCTGCACGCCGGAAGCGTCGGTCATCACACCGGAGAGGATTTTGACCCGGTCGGATTCCTGGCGCTGCGTCGTGTAGCGCGACTGGCCCGGTTTGCGCTCGTCGAGATAGCGCTGGATGTCGGCCTCTTCGAGCGGAATCTGCGGCGGGCAGCCGTCGACCACGCAGCCGATCGCCGGCCCGTGGCTTTCGCCGAAGGTCGTGACGCGGAAGAGATGGCCGAACGTATTATGCGACATCGTTCAATGATGCGGCGGCCCACATCCAAATGATCAGGGCTTGTTGCCGATTTCCTTGAGCAGCGCCGCCATGTCGGGCGCCGCCGGGTTCTTCATGCCGACGACATGATAGCCAGCATCGACATGCATGACTTCGCCGGTGATGCCACGCGCCATCGGCGACAGCAGGAAGGCGGCGCTCTCGCCGACTTCCTCGATCGTGACCGAGCGGCGCAGCGGCGCGTTATACTCGTTCCACTTCAGGATGTAGCGGAAGTCGCCGATGCCGGAGGCCGCAAGCGTCTTGATCGGGCCGGCGGAGATGGCATTGACGCGGATGTTCTTCTCGCCGAGGTCGGCCGCGAGGTAGCGCACGCTCGCCTCGAGGGCCGCCTTGGCGACGCCCATCACATTGTAATGCGGCATCCACTTCTCTGCGCCGTAATAGGTCAGCGTCAGCATCGAGCCGCCATCCTTCATCAGCTTCTCGGCCCGTTGGGCGATGGCGGTGAAGGAGTAGCAGGAGATGAGCAGCGTGTTGGCGAAATTGTCCGCGGTCGTATCGACGTAGCGGCCGGTCAACTGTTCGCGGTCGGAAAAGGCGACGCAATGGACGACGAAATCCAGGCCGCCCCAGATGCGCTCGATCTCGCCGAAGACCGCATCCATCGACTCGGGTTCAGAGACATCGCAATGGCCGAGAACCGCCGCATCCAATTCCTGGGCGAGCGGGCGCACGCGCTTCTCAAGAGATTCGCCCTGATAGGTGAAGGCGAGCTGCGCGCCAGCCTGACGGGCCGCTTTGGCGATACCCCAGGCGATCGAGCGGTTATTGGCAACCCCAAGGACGAGGCCGCGTTTGCCCGTGAGGATTCCGGCAGCTTCTCCTTGGACGGGCGTACGTTCGGGTTGCGTCATTCTTCATCCGGCAAAAGAGAGGGAGCGCCGGTCGCAAGCGTCCGTCGCGCAGGCAGCCTTTAACCCGGATTGGGGTCATTGGCCAAGTCCCGGTCAAGTCCTGGGTCAGGGCTTGGATCGAAACTCGGGTCATCCTGGAGCGACTTGTTGCACCGCCCGCGGACACCCGGAGCAGGTGTAATGCCTGATTTGGCCGAAACGGCAACCGTCAGACTGGCTGCCTCCCCGCAAATCTTTGTTGCGGCCCATAGGCAAGAACGCTCTGCCGCTCTAGTATGATAGCAGGTCAATGCGGCAAAGGCGCCAAGGTCTGGCGACGCGCCAATTGCCGCGACTGGGAGACAGCGACGCAGCGGCCTGGGGCAGATCAAATCCGGTTACCATCAAAGATATAAAAATTGCTCTGATGGAGCGTAAGCGACGGATCGAAACGAGCCTCAAGCGGTTTCAAGCATGGGCGGGACGTTCGTCTCGGGTTGCGTGGCTTGAGGGAGAGCCGAGGTGAGTGTCAGGGACGAGTTGAGCCTTCTGACTCCGCGTTTGCGCCGTTATGCACGGGCGCTGTCCCAGTCTTCGCCCGCACCCAATGAAGCCGCCGACGAATTGGTCCACGCGACCTTCATGAAAATCCTCGACTCAGGGCTGTCGGAACGCAAATCCGATCTGATCCTCCACGTCTTTTCGTTGCTGACGCAACTCAACCGGGAAGCGCAGCCTGCCCTCGCCCAAGCCGTAAGCGATCATCCGCCAGCCGGTTTCCATGGCGACGACGGCTTGGCCCGCGTCGGCCACACCCAGCCGAAAGGTCTGTGTGCCGCCCTCGCTACCCTGCGCCTCGACGAGCGTGAAGCCCTGCTTCTCGTCGCTCTCGAAGGTTTCAGCTATGCGCAGACTGCCCGCATTCTGCATGTGTCGCGTACCAGCCTCGTCAACCGCCTCGGGCGCGCCCGGGCCCGTATGAGCGAAGCGCTCGCTAATGCGCCATCCGCCGCGGCGGCGCGCCGTCCCGTCCATCTCAGGGTCGTCAAATAGGGAGGGCTTCGATGAGCTTTTTGCCCGTCCCTCTCAGCGAAGAAGATCTACACGGCTTCGTCGACAACGAACTCGACGAAGAACGCCGCGAAGTGGTTCTGACGCATCTCTCGCATACGCCGGCCGATGCCGCGCGTGTCGAGGGCTGGCGCCAGCAAAACATTCTGCTGCGCGCCGCCTTCGCGCAAGTCTCCCTCGAACAGGTGCCGGTCAGCCTATCCTGCACCTTCACGCCGCGGCTTATCAGCGTGCCATCGTTCACCGCTGCCGGCAGTCAGGCACGGCGCCGCTACGCCCGGCGTTTGCAACGCCACAATCTCGTCCTGACCATCGCGGCCTTCGTGGCCGGCATCGGCATCACGCTCGCCACCGGTTTCACGGTGAGCCACTACACGGCGCGTCTTGCTACGCCCCCCACCTCGCGGGGTGCCGGCCTGGCCGTTCTGGCGGCGGCGGACCTGCCGACCGCGCATGCGAAAACCGCCTCGCAAACCCGGCTGAACGTGCCAGGCGCGCTCGAACCAGCGCTGGTTGTGATCCCCGTGTTGAAGGCAGAGGGGATAGAGCTGCTGCGCGGCGAAATCCGCGGCCGCCCCGACAATCCGGCACATTGCCTCGATTTCGTCGACGCCTCGGCGACGCCGATCGTCCTGTGCATCAGCGCCGCGAAACTGCCGCCAGACGGCGACTTCCAAAGTCTCACGACCTTCGCCGCGAACGCTATCTATTGGCGTGAATCCGAGAGTATCTATGCGCTCGCGGCGCCGATCGAGCACACGCGACTGATGGCACTCGCCAAACGCATCCGCACGCGCCTCAACGCGCCGCGCACGCCCTGATTGAGCATGTCCCGGAAAAGTTGATCGACTTTTCTGACACAGGACATGCTCCAAGGTTTTGAATCGGCCCTTCGCGCGGCGGTAAGCCTACTTCAGCTCGTGGCGTGGATCGTAAGGCTTCTGCGACTGCCATTCCCGCATCAGGCTGATGAGGTCGGCATCTGGCTCATCCGGCAGAATGATCCGCAAAGTGACGAGCAGATCGCCCGGCGTACCGCCGGGATGCGGCAAGCCCTTGCCGCGCAGCCGCAAAGTGCGGCCGCCGTTCGAGCCCGCCGGCACAGCCAACTCGACCTGACCATCCAGCGTCGGGACATTCACTTTGCCGCCCAACACCGCCTCGTAAAGCGTGATCGGTAGATCGAGGCGCAGGTCGCGGCCGTCAGGGCGGAAATAAGCATGTTTGGAGATCTTGACGGTGATTAGCGCATCGCCCGACTCGCCGCCAAAGGGGCTCGGATGACCCTGTCCCTTGAGGCGGATCTGCTTGCCATCCTCGATCCCCGGCGGAACGCTCACTTCGAGTGTGCGCTCGGTCGGCAGCGTTACGCGCACCTTGGCGCCATGTGCAGCCTCGCCAAGCGTCACCGTCACCTGAGCATTAACGTCCTCGCCGCGTGGCGCCCGACCTTGGCTCGTCTGGCCACCCGGCCGCGCGCCGGCACGGCGGCCCGCGCCGCCTCCAAACAGCTCACTGAAAAGATCGCTGGCGTCGAAGCCCTGACCGCCGGTCGAGAATTCATATTGTTCGTAGCCGCCGCCGGGACTTGTCCGGCGCGACGAACTCCACGGACCGCCGGCGCCACCCGCACCAAAACCTTCGAACCCCTGAAAGCGCGGCTTGCCCTCGGCATCGATCTCGCCACGGTCGAAGGCGCCGCGCTTCTTCTCGTCGCCGAGAATCTCATAGGCGGCACTGACCTCGGCAAATTTCTCTTTCGCCTTGGGGTCGGTGCTTTGGTCGGGGTGGTATTTCTTGGCAAGCTTGCGAAACGCCTTCTTGATCTCGCCGGCGTCAGCGGATTTCGCAATGCCCAAAACAGAATAAGGATCACGCATTTCTCGAGCCCAGTCCGGCACCCGCCCATGTATGGCGCAGGCGCAATGTCTCACTGTCCCATTTGGGGTCTTTGGGAGGGGACCGCAAGCCTGACGGCTTGCCACGCCGACAGGGCCGCGCCGCTGCCGTCACCGCGAGCGTCACCATATCGGCGCCCTCACGCCAGACAGCATCAGCCCTTCTTTTCCGGCTTCATCTCGGTGACCTGCCACTCGCCGGCCTTGTCGGCGCAGGCCGTTCCGTCGAGCGCCTTATCCGCCTTGGGATGGTCGAGGCTCGCATGGAAAGCGCGGCACTGGCCGCTCACGCCGGGAAAGCTGTCGCCGACAGCCATGAAACTGCCTTTGGCGCCGGTTTTCGGATTGTCCCAGCTCGCAGCCGAACTGCCCTTCTCCTCGAGGGCCTGGCTGAAGGCTGGAGCAGCACTTTTCCAATCCTCGTGGCCAACCCATTCGGCCAGTTTCGGCTTGATGATACTGCCAGTCTGATCGTCGTCATGCCGGTCTGGCATCAGGGATGCCATCGGCATCGACACCGCACATCCGGCGAGGCCACCCACCAGAATCACCAGACTCGCGGCGTGCGACAGCCGCTTCGCAAGCAGGCCAGACATGAGACAACGTGAGCGCTGCGCGGCGTTTCGCGACCTGCCGCTCTCCCCTATATAGATGCCAACGTCGTACCGTGGCTTATCGTTGGTCTGAGGCAATCCGGCCGCTTTCTCCCATGGATGATCGAACAGGCGATGCTAGGGTCAAGGAATTAACTGTGGGTGACTTTACTGAAGCTGACGAACCTTTCGCATTGTTTACAGCCTGGCTTGCGGAGGCTGAAAAATCCGAAGTGAACGATCCGAACGGTATGGCGCTCGCGACGGCGGGAGCCGATGGTTTGCCGAATGTCCGCATGGTACTTTTGAAGGGCGTCGATCCCGCGGGATTCGTCTTCTACAGCAATCGGGAAAGCGACAAAGGCCTTGAACTCGCCGCCAATATGCAGGCGGCCGCCCTGTTTCATTGGAAGTCGCTGCGCCGTCAGGTGCGGGTCCGCGGTCCGGTCGAAGAGATCGATTCGGAGACCGCCGACTCCTATTTCAACAGCCGGCCACTGCAGAGCCGGATTGGCGCCTGGGCGAGCCAGCAGTCGCGGCCGCTCGAAAGCCGCTTCGCGCTGGAAACGGCGGTGGCGAAATATGCGGCAAAATTCGCGCTCGGCGACGTGCCGCGACCGCCCTACTGGATCGGCTACCGCATCAAGCCGCTGGCCATTGAATTCTGGTCCGATGGCCATTTCCGTTTGCACGACCGCGTCAGATTTCGCCGCGAGACGCCCGAGGGCGGCTGGCAGAAGGAACGGCTCTATCCCTGACCCAAACCGGTCCTGCATATGGCCGTCCTTCCGTCCCCCCGCTCTTTCTGATCGCCGCGACGTGCTTGTGCCTCGTGCGGCAGATGCTCAGTGCGGCAAGTGCTTTTGCAGAGCCTCGAGCATCTTGATGTTGACCTTGATGCCGTGGCCCGCGGTGAAGTCGCCCGGTTTCATGTCGGCCGGGCACGCGCCAACCCATTTTCCCTGCTGCTGAGTTACCACGTCGGTCTTGCCCATGATGGCCGGATCGAAATGGCTGTTCATCTTAAGATGGAAAGCCGTGTCGCCATCGAACGTGGTGGTGCTCGAAGTGGTGATTTTCGAGCCGTGAATGGTGCATTCGGACTGCGTCGTCAGGACATTGCCGGTGACTTTGATATCCGAATGCTGGCAGAGCTGGCTGCTCAGACCGCCGCCGATCTTGTAGAGCAATTGGTCGGTGTCCTTGTCGAGACACATCTTAACCGTCCCGACCGGCGTGTCGCCGCGCATGACGGTCACATCCCATTCGCCCGGTTTGCGTGCCGGAAAGTCATCGGCCGACGCGCTCGCGACGAATGCCCCCGCGACAAAAACCGTACTCAGCAAGACCGCAAAACAAACGCGTTTCATCACTCCCCCCACTCAATCCAAACGGCAATTATGCGCCGGAGCCTAAAACATGTATGTGTCGGGCGAAAGAGCACCACGCCCCTGGCGGCCGCCCGGTACGCGGCGCAACAAACACGAATAGGTGACCATCGATGACGGCGGATATCGGCCGCCCAGGCCGTCCGGTGCTCGGCGTCAGTCTCGCGGTCTTCCGGGAAGGCCGCGTGCTTCTCGCCAGCCGGACAAAACCGCCTTTCGCGGGTGCGTTTTCACTACCCGGCGGCCATGTCGAAGCGAACGAGACGCTTGAACAAGCAGCACTGCGCGAACTCTCCGAAGAGGTCGAAATCACCGCGCGCGTCATCGGATTCAACCAGATCGTGGAAACGATCCGATGGGCGAATGCGCATCAATTGTCCAAGCATTTCGTCATCGCGTCTTTTGTTGGCGTTTGGGTGTCGGGCGAAGGCCGCGCCAATCCCGAGGAGGTCGGCAGTATTCTGTGGGCCACGCCTGAAGAGGTGCGTCGTTTGACGACCACACCCGGCATTCCCGACATCGTCGAAAATGCGAGCAGAATTTTGGCGCTGCATCATGCGTGACCGTCAATCTGCCGTGTTTGTGGTTAGCTTGGCGCGATATAAATTCTCGCGCATATCGGAGCCAAGGGCGCGCATGAGTCGCAGTCTTTTGCAAATGTCCCGCTTGTTCATTGCCGCAATCGCCGCGCTTGGCTTGATAGGTGCAATGCCCGCTACAGCCGCGCCGGCAGCGCGCGAAGCAGCCACGACGGCGACCAAACCCGCCACCAAGCCGCCGGCATCCGGAACGGCGGACAGTCCTCTTGCTGGGCCGCCGGCATCAGCAGGTCCGCCCGCCCCAAGCGAAGCCGCGCCGCCCTATGAACCGCAGCTCTTGCGGCTCGCCGAACTCCTCGGCGCCCTCGCCTATTTGCAGGATCTCTGCGGTGGCCATCAAGGCGATGTGTGGCGGCAAAAGATGGGGTCGCTGCTCGATGCGGAAGCCAAGACGCCTGTGCGCAAAGAACGCTTGGCCGGCGCCTTCAACCGCGGCTTTCAAGGCTATGCGCTGACCTACCGCCAGTGCACGGAGAATGCCCAGGCGGTCATCGATCGCTTTCTCGACGAATCCGGCAAGATCGCCCGCGATGTCGCTCGCCAATATGGGCCGACCTGAGCCGGCCCAAAGCTTGATCAAAGAGCGGCGTCGAAGCGCACGGCTTCGCCGGTCGATGGCGTGACGAGCTCGCCTTCCCACATCACCTTCCTGCCGCGCACGAAGGTGCCGACGGGCCAGCCAGTGACCTTCTGCCCGACATAGGGCGTCCAGGCGACGCGCGAGGCCATCGTGGCATCGGTGATCGTCACTTCCCGCTTCAAATCGACGACCGTCAGATCGGCATCGTAGCCGACCGCGACGCGGCCCTTGCCGGCAATGCCAAAGAGCCGCACCGCCGCGGCGCTTGTCAGATCGACAAGACGCTGCAGGCTGAGACGGCCCGCATGCACATGATCCAGCATGATCGGAATGATCGTCTGCACGCCCGGCATACCGGACGGGCTCTGCGGATACGGCTTTGCCTTCTCCTCCAGCGTGTGCGGGGCGTGATCGGAGCCGAGAATATCGACGATGCCCTGCGCCACGCCGTACCAGAGATGATCGCGATGGCGCGCGGCGCGCACCGGCGGGTTCATCTGCAACCGCGTGCCGAGCCGCGCATAATCATCAGCGCTTAGCGTCAGATGATGCGTTGTCACCTCGACGCTGGCGATGTCCTTGTTGCGCGCGAGGATATCGATCTCTTCAGCTGTCGAGACATGCAGCACATGGATCATCGCGCCCTGTTGGCGCGCGATGCGGATGAGCCGTTCCGTCGATTGCACCGCCGTCGTCTCGTCGCGCCAGATCGGATGCGATGACGGGTCGTTCTCGACGCGGATGTGCTTGCGCTCGTTGAGCCGGTACTCGTCTTCCGAATGAAACGCCGCGCGCCGCCGCGTCTTGCCGAGAATGGCAGAAACGCCCCCGTCGTCTTCGACAAGGAGATTGCCGGTCGACGATCCCATAAACACCTTGATACCGGCAGCACCGGGCAGACGCTCCAGCTCGGGAATGTCGTTGACATTCTGATGCGTGCCGCCGACCCAGAAGGCGAAGTCGCAATGCATGCGATGCTTGCCGCGTTTCACCTTGTCGGCGAGTTCGTCGGCGCCCGTCGTCAACGGATTGGTGTTCGGCATCTCGAAGACCGCCGTCACGCCGCCCATGACCGCAGCCAGCGAGCCCGATTCCAGATCCTCTTTGTGCGTGAAGCCCGGCTCGCGGAAATGCACCTGGCTGTCGATGACGCCCGGCAGAATATGCAGCCCCTTGGCATCGATCGTCTCACCGGCCGAGGCGCGCGAGAGATCGCCGATCGCTGCAATCTTGTCCGCAACGATCCCGATGTCGCGCCTACCCTCCCCGTCGTGATTGACGAGCGTGCCATTTTTTATAATGAGATCAAATGTTTGGGCCATGAATGTCCGCGCGGCGCGAGAAGGTTTGGCAAATAGCTTTGCCTTGCGGCACTGCCATGTCTTGTTTGCTCTGCTAAGCGGCTTAGATTCGGATCAGCCCAAGGGCAAGCCCCTTGGCAAATCGCCTTGGCGCGTCAAAGGCGCCTGGCGCAGCATAACGGTCGAGGATCAGCAATGGACATTGTTGCGGGAGATACCGGCGCGAGCCTTCTCACCGATCGTGGCGTGATCAAAGTGGCAGGCGATGCGGAAGCCTTTCTCCACAAGCTTGTCACCGCCAGCATGCTCGACATCGCGCCGGGCGAAGCGCGCTTCAGCGCCCTCCTCTCCCCGCAAGGCAAACTGCTGTTCGACTTCTTCATCGTGCCGCTGCCGGAAGGCGCCAGCGCCGGCTATTATTTCGATTGTCCCAAGGAACAGACGGCGGAGCTGTTGAAGCGCGTCAATTTCCACAAAATGCGCGCCAAGATCACGCTCGAAGATGTCTCCGATATGCTCGGCGTCGCGGCATTCTGGGGCCAAGAGGCTCCCGCTGTCGCGAGCGGCACGATCTATAAGGATGGACGCGCCGAAGACATGGGTTTCCGCGTCATCGCTCCGCATGCGGAACTGGCCAAGATCGCCACGCCAAATGGAGACGCCTATGAGGTGCATCGCATCGCGCAAGGCGTACCAAAGGGCGGCGTCGATTTTCCCTATGGCGACAGCTTCGTGCATGACGCCAATCTCGACGCGCTTAATGGTGTCGATTTCAAAAAGGGCTGCTATGTCGGCCAGGAGGTCGTCTCGCGCGTGCACTTCCGCAAATCGGCGCGTAAACGCATTGTGAAAGTGCGCTTCAACGGCCCTGTGCCGGCGATAGGCAGCGCTATCCGCTTCGGCGATATCGCCATCGGCGAAATCGGCTCGATCTCGGGTTCGGAAGGGCTCGCCTCTCTGCGTATCGACCGCCTCGATGAGGCGAAGGCTGCCGGCCTGCCGCTAACTGCGGGCGAAGCGACGCTCGACGTCAGCGTCCCGGCGGAATTCGTCGCGGCCGCAGCCGGCATCGAGAAGCGGCTTTAGAGTGCTTTTTGTAGCCTCTGATTCATTTCATAATTACGTATGTTGTAGCGCTTAGGATATTCGTCCCATGTACGACCGTCTAATATCCTGCCAGCTTTTTTCTTATTAGCACCACCCCATTGCTTGAAATGAAAGGCAACTCTCGAAGATTGACACTGATCTCGAATTGATCGGACCCAATCTGGATTCATAGGGCGCGATCCAGGGCCACTTTCCCCGCCTGCTATCGCCCAAGAAATACCTTCCAAATTCATCTCTTCGATGGGTCCTAGCAAGGGTTCCAAGCTCAGAAATTTTATTGCTGCATTAGATCGACGTAGATCGTCAATGCGCCAAAGATATTCAGCAGACTCGACACTAACTCCCATCCAAACATTTTGCGGCCAATTCAATGAATCAGAAATGGCCGCAAGTCGATCAGCCCGCTTTGTAAGAACCTGATACGTATGATGAGGCGTGCTAGCCATCACCTGAAATACTCGTTCAATGAACGCGAAAGGCACCTGCTCGTGAAATAAATCCGACATCGAGTTGACGAAAATGAGCTTACCCGTGCGCCATTTTTTTGGAATTTCCAATGACGCTTCATCGATCCGAATTTGTCCGTTCCATTTTGCTCGGCCGCCTGAATGGCGCGTAAGCCCGCGATATTTTTCTTGACCAATTGCTTCGAGTCGATCGGCCATTCTCATGGCGTAGCAGTTGGTACATCCCGGAGACAAAATGGTGCAGCCTGCCACGGGATTCCATGTTGCTTCAGTCCATTCAATGGATGAATTGTCGGCCACCTGAATCTCCTATGGAAATTTTGCTAGGACATGATCAGCGAAAGTTCCCGGCCTTCTATTCGCTGGGGTTGCTTTTATTTTTCCCTCGCTTTCAAGCTGAATGAGCGCGTCCTTATAATTTCGTTTGATATATGGTGTGTCGATGCTGTGCTCCTCATAAATGTCCTTCATCGAAATCGTTTCACCCGAGTACGCTTCTAAGAGGTCATCCAAAAGTGCCTCATAGGGACGAGCGAGAGAAAAAAGTAGAGGAGTATCTTCGGTCGCAGGAGAATACTCGAATGACGGAACGCCCTGATCTCTAGTGGAACTCTCCTTAGCCATGATGTCTTTCATGATTTCATAGCCTTTGAAGTGCTTGGATACGAAGATCAGACTGTGAGACGTTCGTTTGCCGGTAGCATTCTTGAATTTGAAGGGAAGAACAAATCTTCCGCCCATGCCCTTAATGGCCTGAGCAAGCTCTTCAAGAATGAGCACTTCACGTTGATGTGGAGTTTTGTCAGCAAGCTGCTTTCTAAGTTTATCGGCGCGCTCTATCCCGAACAGAGCATTGATATGTGGTTCTACCGCCTGATTCGAAATCCCCGCGTTGATGCGATTGTAATTGAAGAAAAATACGCAATCACAGCCCCAGTCTTTGATGACGCCATTCACAATTTTTAATGACAACCCCTTATAGCCAAAGGGATCAACAAAGGAAAAAGATGGTACAAGCTTGGTCGCGTTAAAAAATTCCGCGACAGCATCATCAATGGGTCCGCAAAAAATTTGCGGTTTGTGGGCAAGTTTCTCGATACCGGGTAGCTTGTCTATTTCTTCCTTGAGAGTGCTGGTGCAGTTCGCGTCTTGATCGTTGAAAATGGTGACTAACATCTTGGCCATTTCCGCATCGCCGATAGCATGTGACAAGATAAGCAACGGCGTGGACGCAGAACCATCTTTGTAACGTCCGGGGCCCGCATACAGGTCGAAATAGGCAATGTTATTTTGTCGCGATTTCGCTGAAGGCATAATCACCTTCGCCCAAGCGTAGAAGTATTTCTGGACAATACGGGCTTTTATCTGCGACTGATCCGATCGTTCCTCGAAGAATAACTTGTTCGCCATTGCGCGCCCCCAAGTCAAGAACATAACACGAACATATATCTACCTCAAGAGGTAGTTGCGCAATGATGCAACCGATATTCCGAAATAGCTAGACCGGTGCTATATAACTGTTTGCCGTTACGTCTCCTGACGCAAAATGAGACGCTGGGCGGAGAGAACTTCCGTAGGATCGCGAGATCGCGTCACCCAACACGTGTCTCTTTTGCAATTTGCTGGTTGAGGAGTCGTGCCTCTTCGAAATCCAAATTTGCAATGGCCGGGGGCTGCACGTGCGATTGTGGCGTGGATTAAAAGCCGCAATACCGCGTCGCAGTTGTTTGGCCTCGCCGTGCCACGGACATGACGCTATGCTCGCGCCATGACCGATCAAACACACCAGCATCCCGACGGCAAAACCCGCTGCCTCTGGCCCGGCATCGATCCGCTCTATGTCGCCTATCATGATGACGAATGGGGCGTTCCTGAATGGGACGACCGCGCGCTGTTTGAGAAACTGATCCTCGACGGCTTCCAAGCCGGTCTTTCCTGGATCACCATTCTGCGCAAGCGCGACGCCTTCCGAAAGGCTTTCGACGGATTCAATCCGGAGAAAATCGCCCGCTACAATGAGAAGAAGCTCGCGGCGCTGATGGCGAATGAAGGCATCATTCGCAATCGCTCCAAGATCGAAGCTTCCGTGGCTTCGGCGCAGGCTTATCTAGCGATGCAGGAGCAAGGCGGCTTCGCCAATTATCTCTGGGGCTTCGTCGACGGAAAGCCGGTCCAGAACAAATTCCGCGGCAAGGCCGACATTCCAGCCGAGACCGCACTGTCGCAGGCGATGTCGAAAGATTTAAAGGCCCGCGGCTTCAAATTCTGCGGGCCGACGATCATCTACGCCTTCTGCCAAGCCGTCGGCATGGTCAACGATCACACGGTCACCTGCTACCGGCACAAGGAATGCGCCGCACTCGGGAAAGAGAGCCCTCTATTGCAAAAGCCACACGTTCGAAAACGATGAGAGCGCAATTATGGGAAAGTTGGACGAGTGGCAGACCTTTGCGGAAGGTGATGGACGTTTTCTCGGGCCGGTGAGAGGCGCAGATGAAGATCCACATAATGTATTTGCTGTGCGTCTGTGGAGCAGACCTGCCGTGCAGTACGGATCTTTCGTTCTAAAGTTCTCGGACCCCTCACATTTTGACATTGAAATAGAGTCTATCGGATACGGAAGCGCATCGAACGTCGGCAACACGAGCCCTGGTGCTCGCGCGAGCTTTGAGCCCACGGATGCAGAAACCATCAAGTTGTTAGTTGAGAATCTCTTTTTGAGCGATGGGGCGAAGCCATCTCCCTTGAGTTTGAAGGGTGCATTTACGCGCCGAATAGATTTCCGTGAAGGTTGGATACGAACAAAATAACAAAAATTGCGGTCTTCCGCACCGAATCCAGGCCATTGTCTCAGCCCTGCCATCGTCTATAACGGGCGGCGGGAACGGCATTTGCCAGCAAGGCTCCGGCATGAAGCTCCGCGACATCGACAGAGTCATCTATAATTTCGTCTGCGATTATCACGATCTGCTCAAGAGCGGATTGTTCATGCATAAGGCTTACAGCCGCCGCTATCTGCGTACGGGTGCTTTGAGCTTTCTCGCGCTCGCGCATTATCTCGTCGTCGGCGAAAAGCGCGGCTATTGGCCGAACCCGTTCTTCGATCCCGCCTTCTTCGAACGCCGCGCAAAAACGCGGCGTCTCGTCGAATATTATTGGCGCATGCCGCTGTGGGTCTATCCGACCTCCGCCTATTTCGACTCGCGCTACTATCTGAAGACGCATACGGCCGAACTCGCGACCAATGAAAATCCGCTGCAGCATTTTCTGCTGACGGGGTTCGACAAGGGCTACGATCCGTCGCGTCGCTTCGACATGGCGTTTTTCCGCCGCGCCATCGCGCGCGATCATAAGGATCGCCTGGACTACGCTTACGAATATCTGCCGGATGCCGATCTCGCCGCGCCGCTCAACTGCGCCGAACTCGAAGAACGGCAGAAGCTCTTCTATTCGCAGATCAAGCTCGAAACGCTGCGCCGGGCCGAGAGTCCGCAAAAGCGTTTTCTCGTCTTCGTGCAAGCCGGTCAGAACTTCGAGCCGCCTTTCGATGTCACGACAGCGTCGTTCGATTATCTCGTCAATTATTACGATGCGAGCGATCGCTTGGGCGATGCGCATTACGTCTTCCGTCAGCGCGGCACCAAGACAACTGCCATCCGAAAATTACTGGAAGAGTGCCCCGAGGTTCTGCTCGGCTATGAGGCGGTTCTCTTTCTCGACGACGATGTCGTATTGACGCAAGAGGAGATCGATCTTCTCTTCCAAACGCAAGCGGCCCATAAGCTCGATCTGCTGCAAGCATCGGTTGACGAAAACTCCGAATGCTTCTTCCCGGTGCTGAAACAGCCCGAGGCCGGCAAGGGCTTGCGGCTTATCTCCGCCATTGAAATCATGATGCCAATCGTCTCGCGGCGCGCGCTGCAAGACTGCGGCTTCGTCTTCGCCGAGACCGTCAGCGGCTGGGGTGTCGATACGCTGCTCAGCGCCGAAGTGCTCAAGCGCTATGGCAAGACAATCGGCCTCCTCGGCGATGTCGCCGCGCTGCATGAACGCGCGACCGATGTTATCGAAAACACCTTCTACCAATTCCTCGCGCGCCACGGCATCGATCCGACGGTCGAAGCCGGTCGGATCGCGATGAAGTACGGCCTCAACGACAAGATGAGCGCAGTTGAATTTTTAGCGTCCGATGCAGTCCCTCTGGAACGGCCGGTGGAAAGCCCTGCGCCGCAGCGCGAGGCGGCGCGTTAGTTATGGGCGAACAGCGCGCCTGGGTCAGGTTGTTGTCGGGCAAGCGTCTCGATCTCCTCGATCCCACGCCTTTCGACTGGGAGGATGAAGACCTCGCGCTCGGCCTCGCCCGCACCTATCGCTGGGGCGGCCACTCCGCCTGGCCGCTGCCGCTCTCGGTCGCACAGCATTCGCTCTTCGTGCTGCAGCTCAGACGCCTCTGGTTTCCCGAGGTGCAGGATGCGCGCGCCGATCTTCGTGAGCTTTTGCACGATGCAGACGAAGGCCTTCTCGGCTTCGATTGCATCTCCGTGCTGAAGCCGTTTCTCGGCGATGCTTATCGCGACATCGCGGCGCGGCTCTCGGCCGCTATCGCCATCCGCTACAATCTGCCGCTTTGGACCGAGAAGGATCGCCGCCCGCATAAGAAGGCGGATCGTGTCGCGGCCGCCAGTGAAGCGGTGCATGTTGTTGGCTGGACCGATGCCGAAGTGCGCAATGTGCTGCGCATCCCGTTCAAGCCGCTGACCCAGGACCCGCTTGCCGCGGTTTACCATGACCCGCCTTGGGAGCCCTGGCCGCCGCGGGTTGCAACCGAGCGTTTTCTCTCCGAACTCAAGCGCTTAACCGCGCGTGCCGGAAGGGAAAGCGGGCAACTTGCGAAGCCACGTCCCTCTGTGGCATGAGATCAGGCAGCAAAGCCCCAGGCATTGAAGCCAGGCACTGAAGCATGTGTGCAAGCGCACGTCATCAAGGCGCCGAACTCCGCTTGTATGTGACCGTGGGCGTTTTCTTAAGGTCAGAGCCTTGTCCAGGATTCACGTCTGCTCGATCTTCAAGATCGCGGATATCGCTTCCGAAATCGGAGCGCGGTCGCTCGTCACGCTGATCAATCCCGAGATCATCGTGCATCGGCCGTCGGTCATCACGGCCGAGCGGCATCTCTTCGTCGCGATTTCCGACATTGTCGTCGAAACCGAAGGCCATACGCTGCCCGGCGAAATGCACGTCGCGAGCTTGCTCGACTTCGTGCAGCAATGGGATCGTCAGGACCCGTTGTTGATCCATTGTTTTGCAGGCGTCAGCCGCTCCACGGCAGCGGCCTTCATCTCGGCCTGCGCGCTGCGGCCCGACCGCGACGAGGCGGAATTTGCGCAAGCGATCCGCGATGCGTCGCCGACCGCCACGCCGAACGCAAAGCTCGTTTCCATCGCCGACACCATGCTCCGCCGCAACGGCCGCATGATTGCCGCCGTCGAAAAGATCGGCCGCGGCCGCGATTGTTCCGAAGGCGTGCCCTTCGGGCTCGATATCCGCTGAATTTATTTTTGATGTACAAAAACGCATATCGCCGGCCGCGGCAAAAACATAAGCAAAAAACATAAGCCTGGGCGATATCGCAGGGGGCGCTTGATGGATTTTTTCTATGTCGCCGGTTTCCTTGTCGTCGTTTTCCTACTCCTTGGCCCCATCGCTTTCTTCATTGCGTTGAATGCACAACGCAGGCTGAGCGAAACCAACCTCCGTCTCAGCGCCACACGAAGCCAGCTCGAGGCCGCCGAGCGGCGGCTGCAATGGCTTGAAGAGCGCGGCATCGCACCGGCACCGCAAACGGACGCGGCGCCTGTCGCGCCGACTGTCGCGCCTGCACCACCGCCCCTGCCCGCCGCGTCTCTCCACACCGCCGATCAAGCGCCGCCCGACATAGCGGCCGGCGCTGCGGATTCACCGCCGCCGAAGTCACCGGAGGTCCCACCGCCGCCTCCACCATTTTTTCCAAGCACCCCGCCGCAGCCGGCGCGCTCGATCGAAGAATCGCTCGGCACGCGCTGGGCGGTCATTGTTGGCGGCATCGCCTTGGCGCTCGGCGCCTTGCTGCTCGTCCGTTTCTCCATCGAACAAGGCTGGTTCGGTCCCGGCGCGCGGGTCAGTCTCGGCCTTGTGCTCGCTGCCGGTCTCGTCGCGGCCGGCGAAATTTTCCTCCGGCGCGCAAAAGCCGCAGCACTTGCTAGCGATGCAGTTGCGTCTCCTGAAACCGCGTCTCCGCTCTCTATTCCGGCAGTGTTGACCGCGGCGGGGACGGTTGCCGCCTTCGGCTCCGTCTACGCGGCGCATGCGCTTTACGGATTCATCGGGCCGACGGTCGCTTTCCTGGCGCTGGGTGTCATCGGCCTCGTCGCTATTCTTGCGGCGGCACTGCATGGACCTACCCTTGGCGCTGTTGGCCTCATTGCCGCTCTGGCGGCACCACTGCTCGTCTCCTCACACGAGCCCAATCCTTGGCCCGTCGTGATCTATGTCGCGGTGATCACCGCCTGCACCTATTGGCTAGCGCGCCTGAGATATTGGCTATGGCTTGCGCTGGCTGCGGCGGCCGGGGCATTCGTTTGGGGGCTGCTTCTCGACGCAGGTTCCTTTTCCAAAGCCTCACTTGCACACGCGGTTCTGCAAACTCTTCTCGCGGTGCTTCTCTTCGTCGCCGGCCGCCGCTCGGCGCTCCCCGATTCCGATAAGACGCAAGACTGGATCTCGATCGGTGTTCCATCCGCTTTCGCTGTTTTGGCTTTGTTTTCGCTTTCATGGAGCGGCTTCCAATTCGATGTGGGTGCGCTCATCGGCATCGGCCTGATCGTCGCGATCCTGCTCACAACCGGATTGCGCGCCTTTGAAGCGGCAGCTCTTTGTCTGACAGCAAGCGTTGTCTTCATCGAGACGTTCGTGATGTGGCCAGATGCGCCGCTGCGTCCTGGTGCCGTAGCAGCGCACTGGCAGCTACCGAGTGACGCCAATCTCTTTTGCTTCTGCATGATTCTCGGCAGCGCGGTGCTCGCGTTTTTCCCGGCGCGGCGGCTGTGGACCACGCCGAACGCCCGGCAAACCGTGGCAGCCATCTTTGCGGCCACCGCCTGTCTCGTATCGCTCGGCGGTTTGGGCATCGCCTATCTGCGGCTGTACACGACCGTCGGCAATAGCCTGCTTGCAGCCTCCGCCGCCGGTGTGAGCTTCATCGCGCTTTTCACTGCGAACCTTTTCCGCAATCGCGTTGCGGCCGATGACTCGCCGGCCTTGCGCCTCGCGCTCGGCGCCTTTGCGGCCATGACACTTTCGGCGCTTGCTTTGGGCTTCGTCTTCCAACTCGACCGCGGAACGTTGACGATCGCGCTCGCGCTCTCCGCGCTCGGCGCGGCTTTCGTTGACCGCCGCCTCGATATCCCATCTCTGCGTTGGTGCGTTCTCGGTCTCGGCCTGATCGTGGCCGTGCGCCTGGCACTCGATCCGCGGATCGTCGGCAGCGATCTCGGCACGACGCCGATCTTCAATTGGCTGCTCGCGGGCTATGGCATTCCGGCTGCGGCGTTTGCGTTGTCCGCACGCTGGATGCGCATGCGCGGCGAAGATCTGCCCGTGCAGGTGGCGCAGGGCCTCGCCATCCTCCTCGCCGTCTTTCTGGTTTTCTTTGAGACGCGGCATGCGCTCAACGGCGGCGATCCTTTCGCGCCGACATTCGGCTTCATTGAGCAAGGCCTTTTCGCGACAGAGAGCTTCGCTTTCGCAATTTTCCTGACAAAGCTCGATGCGACGCGCTCCAACATCATCTTGCGCGCCGCTTCGCTCGGCTTTGGCGTGCTCTCTTTTACGCTGAGTGTGATCGGGCTCATCATCATCGAGAACCCGCTGATGAGCAGCATTTCGATCGAAGGCGGCGCTTTTTTCAACACACTCTGGCTCGCGTATCTCCTGCCGGCTGTTCTCGCGCTTATCCTCAACCGCGTGGCGCAAGGCGTCCGGCCGGATTGGTATCGGCTTTGTGCGCGTATATGTGCCTATGCTTTGTTTTTCACTTTCCTCAATTTACAGCTGCGCCACTTCTTCAAAGGCGAAATCCTCAACCTCCTGTCCACGACATCGGCGGCGGAATTCTACAGCTATTCCGCGCTGTGGCTCGGCCTCGGCATCGTCTTTCTCGGGATCGGCATTTGGCGCCGCTCGAATGAGGCACGCATTGTCTCGATCATTCTGATCGCCCTAGCCGTCGGCAAAGTCTTCATCTTCGATCTCACCGGGCTGAGCGGTATTTTGCGGGCGCTGTCCTTTATCGTTCTCGGCTTCGTCCTGATCGGAATTGGCTTCGTCTATCAAAAATTTGTCTTTGCTCGCCCTTCCAACCCAGCATGATATAAGAAGGTCCAACGCAGATACTGGCCTGGTGAGACAGACCTTGACCGACCAAAAAACCGAGACAAAACAGGACGATATTGCCACGATGCCGTTTGAGCGGGCACTTGCCGAACTCGAAAGCGTCGTCGATAAGCTCGAAAAGGGCGCCGTTCCGCTCGAAGAATCGATCGCGATTTATGCGCGCGGCGAGGCACTGAAGAAGCGCTGCGAAGAGCTTCTCAAAAGCGCCGAACAAAAGATCGAGAAGATCACGCTTGGCGCCAACGGCAAGCCGACCGGCAGCGAGCCGCTCGACGTCGAGTGACGTGCGCCAAGAGAAGTGCGTAAAGACAAGCTGCATAAAGACAAGGTTTCATCATGGGTAATTACGCGATCGCCGCGCCTGAATTCGTGACGCTTCCCGTCTCGTCCGCGCAGCCCTTTCCGGTGCGCCGGATCTATTGCGTTGGTCGCAATTACCGCGAGCACGTCAAAGAGATGGGCGGCGATCCGGTGCGCGACGAGCCGTTCTTCTTCATGAAGCCTGCCGATGCGATCCTGCAAAACGGCGAGACGATGCCCTACCCGTCCGGCACGCAGGATCTTCATCCCGAGGTGGAACTTGTCGTCGCGATGAGCGGCGGCGGCAGCAATATCGCGCAGGAAAAGGTCAATGACATGATCTTCGGCTATGCGGTCGGCCTCGACATGACGAAGCGCGATCTGCAGGCGCAGTTCAAGGCCAAGGGCCGGCCCTGGGAAATGTCGAAAGCCTTCGATGCCTCGGCGCCCTGCGCCGAAATCACGCCGAAGACGCAATCGGGCGTGCTCGCGAAAGGCCGGATCGAATTGAAAGTGAACGGCCAGATCCGCCAGACCGGCGATCTCGACGAGATGATCTGGAACGTGCCGGAACTCATCAGCAAGCTGTCGCAGATCGTGACGCTCTTGCCTGGCGATCTGATCTTCACCGGCACGCCGGCCGGCGTCGGTCCGGTGGTGAAAGGTGACAAGCTCGAAGCGACCGTCACAGGCCTCGCGCCGCTGATCATCACGATCGGCTAGGCGTCCGCCTGCTTGTCCGTCCAGCTGATCCGCGTGAGATCGGCAACGGTACGGCCGTCCTTATCGATGCCGACGGCGTCGGCATAGCAATAACCATATAAAATCTCGTCCACGCCATAGTCTTTGACGTCATAAACCTGCGCCGCGAGGTTGGGATCGCGCGCCTCGACCGACAGGAAGAGACGCGTCACCAATTCGCGCGTCTTCGCCTGATCGAGACCGAAGAAGGGGCTCGTCGCGTCGATGTCGTGCCGCAGGGTCCAGGTCAGGCCGAAGAGCGGAATGCGCGAGCGGTTGAGCGGCAGATCGATGATGCGCCGGAAAAACTGGCCTTCCAGTGTCCATTCGTTGATCAGCGCGCCGAGCCGCGCGGTCGCATCGGTCAACCGTGTCGCGCGGCCGTTGGCGATACGGATCATCAGCGTCGGCTTGCCGTTGAAACGGCCGATCACCGGGTTTTTGGCATAGAGAATCCGCGCCTTCGGTCGCGAAAAGCGGACGAAGGTCAGGCCGGTCATGATTGCCATGAAGGCCATGCCGGTCAGAATTTCCGTCGAGGCGATCGAATGGGCGTAGAGCGTCGCCGGCGCCATCACGCCGTAACCCACGGTGGCCAGCGTCTCCATGCTGAAGAAGAAGCAATCGGCGAGCGAGCCCGGCTTCGCATTGGCGATGGAGCCCGGCTGCAGGAAATACATAGTCGCGAAAATCAGATTGATCGCGAGATCAAGGACGATGAAAAGGCCGATGAATTTCGGCCATGTGAGCGATAGCGCCACATGATAGGGATCGCGCCAGTCATATTTGCGCGCGCCGCGCGGCGCCAGCTCGAACGCGCCGGGGGCCACGTTCATCCGCGGTGCGCCGGCGCTCACCTTCTCTGTCGTTTCTTTTGCGGTCTCTGTCTCGCTCATCGCCAAACCCGATCGTTCCCGCCTTGGTAGCGAAACGATCGGGAAAGGTCGAGGTCAGAAGCCTTTGACGGGGCGGCTCGATCGGAGCGGCCGGTCCGGGGTCAGCCGGAGGTCGAGCGGCCAATCGGCGAATTCGATCGCCTCCGGATGGCCGCCGCTCTCCTCCTTGGCGTAGCGGCGGGCCGATTCCTCGTCGCAGAACAGGCCGCCGCAGCGGCCGTGAACTTCGGTGACGACCCAGCCCGCATGGCGGTCACGGCCGATGAGAAAATGCGGCGCATCGGCGAGCCGCCTTAGTTCGGGAGGGTTATCCAAGGACGCCGCCCCCGTGGAAAGCGCCCTGGTGCGCCGTCAGCACGTCGATGGCGCGAACAAGTCCGATCAGCAGAATGACGAAGACGATCAATATGGCGAACACGAAATCCGGGCGCTTGCCCGATCGTAGCCTGACGGCTAGTCGCGATTTCATTTCTATCTCCCACGCCGAAATCTCGGCAGCGGGATGAATCTGGCGAAAGAGCCATAAAGGTTCGAGACGGGACGGCGTGTCGGAAAATAAAGACGCCATAAAGACGACGACCGTCGTGACCTAAAGCGTCAGCGGGAATTTCAGCGCTCTTTTCCGCACGGTATCGGCTCGGTCTGACAGGCGATACGCCGCCACTCACGACAGAGCACGCAGCCTTAATTCAGCCAGCGATTTTGGAAAAATCCGCAACCTTATGGACGGCGGAGCGGAAGGCATTGAGCAAGCGCAGGCGGTTGAGCCGCAATGCCTTGTCCTCGCTGTTGACTGTCACCTTGTCGAAAAATGCATCGACGGGTGCGCGCAGGTCCGAAAGCGCCTGCATTGCCGCTTCGAAATTCTCTTCGGCGACGGCATGAATGGCGGATGTCGCGGCAGACAATAAAGCCGCGGCGAGCTCGCGCTCTTCTTCGGCAGCGAAAATCTCCGGCGAGAAGGCCTCCTGATAAGACGCCGCCTCTTTTTCTCCAGCCTTCTTCTCCTCCGCCTTCAAAATATTGGCGGCGCGGCGATAGCCAGCGAGCAGATTGACGCCGTCGTCCGTATCGAGGAAGCGGCCGAGCGCTTCGACCCGCCGGACGACGAGCAGCAAATCATCCTGCTCACCAAGGCTGAAGACGGCGTCGATCAGATCATGCCGCGCGCCCTTATCGCGCAGATAGACCTTCAGACGATCGGCGAAGAAATTGAGGATCTGAGTTGGGAGCGTTTCGCCCGCCGCGGGAACGGCAGCGGCAAGGGTGCCATAATTGGCACGCGCCTCGCCCGCGACCGCGAGGATCGGCAAGCGCAATTCGTTTTCGAGGATCAGCCGGATGATGCCGAGCGCCGCGCGGCGCAAAGCAAATGGGTCCTTGCTGCCGGTCGGGCGCTCATCGATGGCGAAGAAGCCGATCAGCGTGTCGAATTTGTCGGCGAGCGCGACGGAGATCGCGACGGGGTCGGTTGGAATGCGGTCGTTCGGTCCCTGCGGCTTGTAGTGATCTTCGATAGCCGCCGCGATCGCTTCGGGCTCGCCTTGCGCGAGCGCGTAATATTTGCCCATCAAGCCTTGCAGCTCAGGGAATTCGCCGACCATTTCGGAGGTGAGATCGGCCTTGGCGAGCTTCGCCGCCCGCGCCGCGCCTTGCGCATCGGCATCGAGACGCGTCGCCAGCGATTGTGAAAGCGCGATGAGCCGCTGCACCCGCGCGCCCTGCGAACCGAGCTTTTCATGAAAGACGATGTTGTCGAGCTTGGCGAGTCGGTCTTCGAGCTTCACCTGCCGATCGGTGTCGTAGAAGAATTTCGCATCCGACAGCCGAGCTCGGACAACGCGCGCATTGCCAGCGGCAATCGCCGCGCCGCCATCCGCTGCAACGATGTTGGCGGTGAGGATGAACTTGTTGGCGAGATGATGCGTCTCGGGATTGCGCAGCACGAAGCATTTCTGGTTCGCGCGGATCGTCGCGCGGATGACCTCCGGCGGAATTTCCAGAAAAGCTTCATCGAATTCGCCGAGCAGCACGACGGGCCATTCAACAAGGCCCGCGACCTCTTCGAGCAGCGCTGTGTCGACGACGAGTTCGAGACCCTGCGCATAGGCGAGGCTTTGCGCGTCAAAGAGGATGATGTCGCGGCGGCGGTCGGGGTCGAGGACCACCTTCGCCTTTTCGAGCGAAGTGACATAGTCGTCGAAGCGACGCACGCTGATCGCATCGGGCGCCATGAAACGATGGCCGAAGGTCGTGTTGCCGGACTTGATGCCGTCAAGCGCGAAGGCGACGACTTCGGTCTCCTCCGTCTCAGGTCCGAAGGTCGCAAGGATCGTGTGGAGTGGCCGCACCCAGCGCAACGCCTCTGGCGACGCCGAGCTGGCGCCCCAGCGCATTGACTTCGGCCAGGGGAAGTCCTTCAAAATCCCAGGGAGAATTTCGGCCAGAAGCTCGGCCGTGCCGCAGCCCGGCTTTTCGATGACTGCAACGTAAAATTCGCCTTTTTTCGGCTCGACCTCGATCTTGGCCTCGGCCAGCGAGGACAAGCCGGCACTTTTCAGAAAGCCCTGGACCGCGGCATCCGGCGCGCCAACGCGCGGTCCCTTCTTCACCTCGCTGCGGTCCTGCTGGCGTTCAGGCAATCCGGCAATATGAAGCGCTAGCCGCCGCGGCGTCGCAAAGCTGGCCGCTCCCTCAAAACTGAGCCCCTGCTCGCTCAGGGCGCCGGTGACAAGCCGGCGCAGATCATCGGCCGCCTGGGCCTGCATGCGGGCGGGAATTTCTTCGGAAAAAAGTTCGAGCAGAAAGTCGGGCATCGTGGGCTTTGAACAACCGCGAAACGGATTGGTTTCGGCGTGGCCTTCTATAGACGCATCAGGCGTCGGAGGGAAATGCCAAGATCGACGTTCCCTCTCAGCCTCAGGCCATTAAAGCCGGGCTCAGCCAGGACAGATTCAGCAATTCCTCGGAGCAAGGAGATCAACTTGCGCGGCCAAACGAACAATGCATAACGCAACCAACGACCATTCGACAGGTTAGTGACAATGTCCGCTAAACAGATGTCCCGCACGCTCGCCATTGAGATCGCAACCAAGGCCATGAGCGTCATCAATCCGGCCAATCGCGGGTTACGCGTCCTCGATCTTTTGGAGAAGCATGGCTTCAAGGGCGTGCCAGAACCGGACATCGGCACTGTCAGCGATCAGGCACGTCTCGTGACTTGGCTGCGCGAGACGTTCCGGACCTGAACGATAGGCCACGCTTCACTTTGCTGACGGCTGGTGGCTGAGGAACGCATCGATCCGCGCGGTCTCTCGGCGCTCGCCATTAAGGTCTTTCGCAATCCCCTCGTAGAATTGCGCCGCGCCTTCGAAGATCGTTGCGGCCGCAGGATCGTCTTTCAGAAACGTCGCGATCTCGCGCATCTCCGCAACCCAGCGGTAGGCTTTCGGATACATATCGGGCAGCGTCGTTTTGAAACGCGCGAGGAGCTGCGGCTGACTATCCGACAGCTCTTCATAAAGCGCAGCACCAGCGCCGGCGCGGTCGGCCGCGAGCACCATGGCAGAGGCAATCGCCGCGAGCCCCTTGGTGATGCCGGCGTAAGACATTTTGAGCGATGAGGCGGCACCGATTGGACCATCCATAATGTCGATACGAAGACCGAGGTCGGCGAGCCGCGCGAGTCTATGAGCTTGAGGTCCGCAAAAATAGATTTTCGGCCCTTCTTTGCCTGGCATCGGCGGCCCGCCGAAGATCGCCCCATCGACACATGCGGCGCCCGTCGGCGCCATGATGGCCGTAACCTTTTCCATCGTGCCGGGATCGATCGCATTGCAATCGGCGAAGACAGACTTGCGCGCGCCGGCTGTGAGCGCGGGCGCCAGGCGCTGCACGAGTGCGACCGCCTCGGTCGGCGGCACAATCGAGAGTATGATATCGGCCGCGACGATATCGGCATCGTTTGCCGCTTCCATGCCGGCCGCGTGCGCCCGCTCCGCCGTTGCAGCACCTCGCCCTTCGAGCGATGTCAGAACCCGTGCGCCATTCTCATGCAGCCTGCGGCCGATGGCGCTTCCCATCGCGCCAGCCGCAATGACAGCAATCACAGGCGCCATCAGGCTGCCCCGCCCGCTTCCGTCTTCAACCAAGCCTTGCCGCAGGCTTTGGCGAGTTCGCGCACGCGCAGGATATAACTTTGGCGCTCAGTCACGGAGATGACGCCACGCGCATCGAGCAGGTTGAAAATATGCGAAGCCTTGATGCATTGATCATAGGCGGGCAGCACCATCAAATGGCGATCGCCCTTATCGCCCGCCTGCAGCAGCGCTTTGCATTCGGCTTCCGCGTCCTTGAAATGCTGAAACAGCATTTCAACATTGGCCGCCTCGAAATTGTATCGCGAATATTCCTGCTCGGCCTGTTTGAAGACGTCGCCATAGGTGATTTTTTCGGCGCCTTCGCGGCCGTTGAAGTTCAGATCATAGATGCTCTCCACGCCCTGCACATACATGGCGAGACGTTCGAGCCCATATGTCAATTCGCCCGCGACCGGCGCGCATTCAATGCCTGCGACCTGCTGGAAATAGGTGAATTGCGAGACTTCCATGCCGTCGCACCAGCATTCCCAGCCGAGGCCCCAGGCACCGAGCGTCGGACTTTCCCAATCGTCTTCAACGAAACGGATGTCGTGCAATTTCGCGTCGACACCAATCGCGGCAAGCGAGGCGAGATAGAGATCCTGCAAGTTCTCCGGCGACGGCTTCAGGATGACTTGAAACTGATAATAATGCTGCAGACGGTTCGGGTTCTCGCCATAACGTCCGTCTTTCGGACGACGCGACGCCTGCACGAAAGCGGCGCGCCAAGGCTTGGGGCCAAGCGCACGCAAAACTGTCGCGGGGTGAAACGTCCCTGCCCCGACCTCCATGTCGTAAGGCTGCAAGATCGCGCAGCCGACGTCGGCCCAGAACCGCTGGAGAGTAAGGATCAGACCTTGAAACGAGCGGCGTGGATCGAGCGCCGGGCTCGCCAAATGGTTGTGCGAAGGATCGGTGGCAGGCGCCATTGTTTCTGCGGTCATGGCCTTTGCCTAGCTGAGATTGCCGCATGACGGAAGTGGAAAGCGGCACTGTAAAGACCCTGTGGCATCTTTTCACCGCGCTCCTGGCAACCTTGGCGCATTCTCATGCATTGAGCAGCCGCGTGCATGCATGACCCGCCCAAATGACAATAACGACAGAAGGAAGTCACGATGCAGTCACCCGTGAAATTGACGATTGCTCTCTGCGCTACGACCGCGCTGCTTACAGGCGTTGCGACGCTTGCCGAAGCCGCTCCGGCCGCTGGCCTCACCGAGGCCGCGCCAGCGATCACGTCGAAGGCAACCGCCCCCGCACCGCAGATCGAAAAGGCCTGGTATCATCACTGGCACCATTGGCATCATTGGCACGCCTGGCATCACTGCTGGCACTGTGGTTGGCATCATCATTGGCACCACTGGCACCGTTGGTGAGAACGGCCGACAATCCTTAACTTCTTAGCGGACGATCGTGGCACATCGGGGTCAGCCCGGTGTGCCGAACGCGGCGTGCTCACCATGTGATCAGCGCTTCGCCGCGATGCACGGCCTCGGCGATCGGCGTGAAGCGATTTCCCTCATGAAGAATAAACGGCGCGGTCAGGCTTAGCGGCCCGCGACGTCCCTTGCGCGCGCTGACGAGCAATCGGACGGCAGCGCGATCGGCTTGCGGCAGCACTGGCTTCAAGAGAATGTCGCCAGCGCGACCGTTCAGTGCGGCCAGAATCTCGGCCAAGACTTCGGGCCGGTGGATCATCAAAAATTGACCCCCATCGGCGAGAAGTGCGAGACAGGCGCCAATCCAGTCTGCGAGCCGAACTCCGTCGGGCAAAACATGCGCTGTTTGCTTGCTCTTCTGCGGCGACACACGAATTTTTGACGCGTCAAGAAATGGCGGATTGGTGATCACCAACGCTGCGCTTGAATCCACAAGCCCCGCCGCACGCCGCGCGCCCACATCGAGCACGTCGGTCTCGAACACCTGGCCTCCGGCAGCGCATGAATTGGCCGCAACATTCTCGCGCGCGAGAGCGGCAAGAGGCGGATCGTTCTCGATCAGGCCGAAGGTGACACCAGAGCGCAACGCCGCCAGCGCCAACCCCGCCGAACCGACGCCGGCGCCGACATCCAAAACGTGACCCGTAATCTCCCGGGGCGCCGCGGCTCTTTCCAGCACATTGGGATCCTAAGCTTAGAATTCCACGTGGACAAGTTGTCGC
>JADMIO011367015.1_pt1 | contig 97812 bp, 91 predicted proteins | sample 8958161 | NCBI WGS metagenome assembly JADMIO01 (sample SAMN16585339, study PRJNA669376) | soil metagenome | isolation source: Crop rotation soil | place: USA: Cullars Rotation, Alabama | collected 2011
CGCGACAACTTGTCCACGTGGAATTCTAAGCTTAGGATCCCAATGTGCTGGAAAGCGCTTTAACTTGTCCCTCGATGAGTATGCGAAGCTGTGTCATCGCAGCCTGTCCTCGTTCAAGCGCGATTTCCAGGCGGCGTTCTCTGAACCGCCCGGGAAATGGCTGCTGCAAAAACGCGTCGAATACGCCGCCGCGCTCCTGCGCAATTCGCAGATGAACGTCACGGAGATCGCCTTCGATAGCGGTTTTGAGGATGTCTCGCATTTCAGTCGAACGTTTAAAGACCGTTTCGGCGTCCCGCCCATCGCTTACCGCCAAAATACTCCCGCCGCCCGCTGAACCCTCCAGTCAAACGATTGGACTGCGCAGCAAAGCACGCCCGACTCCCCTGTTATACCGTCTCCTGACTTATGTATAACAAAGCAAATCTGGCCAAACTGAAGAAGATGGATGACCTCGCCCCCGAAGTCATGAAGGCATTCTGGGCCTTCGACAAGATATCCGTCGCCGATGGCGCCATCCCCGTGAAATACAAGGAACTCATCGCCATCGCCGTGGCGCTCACGACGCAATGTCCCTATTGCATTGATATTCACACTAACAATGCTCGCAAAGCAGGTGTAACGGATGCGGAAATTGTCGAGGCGGCGATGGTGGCTGCTTCATTGCGGGCCGGGGCGGCTGTCACCCACGCGTCACATGCGCTTTCCCATTAAACAACACAACAAAACTGAAAACATACATGCCACTGATAACTGTAAAATTGATCGAAGGCGTTTTTACGCCGAAGCAAAAACAAGAGATGATCCGCAAGCTCACCGACACGATGGTGACCATCGAAGGCGAAAACATGCGCCCTGTCACCATTGTCGTGGTGGAAGAGGTAAAGAGCGGAGATTGGGGTTTTGGCGGGAAACCGCTGACCACCGTGGATGTCAAAGCGCTAGCCGCCGGCAAACCGCCGCAAGCGACGCCCGAACCGGCTTATGCTTGAGCTGCGGCCCACGTGCGAGAACTGCAATGTCGCGCTGCCGCCGGATTCGGCGGCAGCGATGATCTGCACGTTCGAGTGCACTTTCTGCCGGTCGTGTGTGGAAAAAATCCTGGGCAATGTTTGTCCGAATTGTGGTGGTGGATTTTGTCCGCGCCCTGTCCGCCCGCGCAACGATTGGAAGAGCGGCGATTATCTGGGCAACTACCCGGCGAGCACGAAGGTGCGGCACCGGCCGCTGGACCCGGAACGTCACCGGCAATTCGCTGAAGCCATCCGGTTGATCCCGCCGGAGCAGCGTTAAGCAAAAAAATAAAAACCTCCGATGACGATGGAACCGCGCGTCATCGGAGGCTGTTTTTCTCCCAACTTAATCAGGCGGCGATGGCCAGCTCGCGTTTCTCCATCGCTATGCGCATCTTGCGAAGCGCGACTTCCTGGATCTGCCGCACGCGTTCGCGCGTGACCCCAAAACGCTGGCCCACCTGCTCCAGCGTTTCCGAGCGGTCATTACCCAACCCGAAGCGATGCGTCAGGATAGCCCGCTCGCGTTTCGGCAGCGTCTCCAATATTTCCCGCACGAGTTCCAGGTCCGTGTTCTCGATCAATTTATCTGCCGGTAACACGACGTTCGGGTCGGCGACGACTTCCGAGACGCGCGACGTTTCGTCTTCGCCGAGCGGCGCATCCAGCGACACCGTCGACTTGGTGGCCTGGCGATATTGAGCGATGCGCCGGGGCGACATTTGGACTTCCTCGGCCAATTCTTCATCGGTCGGTTCGCGATCATACAGCTCGCGCAATTTAACTTCCGCTTTGCGGAGAGCCGACATCTTTTCCGTGACGTGCACGGGCAACCGGATGGTCTTGGACTGATAGGCCAGCGCGCGCAGGATGCTCTGCCGTATCCACCACGATGAATAGGTGGAGAGCTTCGCACCCTTTTTGGGGTCGAACCGCTCCACGCCCTTCATCAAACCGAGGTTGCCCTCGTTGATGAGGTCGAGCAATGGCACGCCCAGGCCTTCGTAATCACGGGCGATCTTCACGACCAATCGCAGGTTGGCTTTGATCATCGTTTCGCGCGCCTGTTTGTCGCCGCGCTTCACTTTGCGCGCGAGCGCGAGTTCTTCCGCCGGCGTGAGCAATTTGATCTGGCCGATCTCGGTCAGGTACAATTGCAGGATGTCGTGGCTCCGGTCATCGTACGATGTCGGAACAATATCTTCGACGCGAGTGGACGTGGCCGCGATGGCGGGGGATTTCGCATCCACTGTTAGGGGACGGTCGTTCAAGCGCACACGAGTTCCGTTAGCCCGGCTGGGCCGGACGCCTCTTTTGAATGTCGTTTTCATAATTTAAAGTTCAGGCTGTGACCGCCAGCGCATCAACCGCGCTGAGGATCGTTTTCTTGCTCGCCACACCCACACTCTGGTGCCGTACCGCGCCGTTAACGAAATACAGCAAAGTGGGGATGGACCGGATACCGTACTGCTGCGCGAGTTCAGGATTTGCGTCCACGTCCACTTTGGCCACTTTTACCTGGCCGGCGCGTTCGGTCGCGATCTCATCCAATACCGGCGCGAGCATCTTGCACGGCCCGCACCACGACGCCCAAAAATCCACGATGACGGGCTGCGTCGCATTCAACACTTCGGTCGCAAAATTGGTTCCGTTGATCTCAATGGTCGTTTTCATAATCAATCCAGGTTGATGGTTCGTTCAGGCCGCCCAGGCCAAGGCGCGGGCAGCGGGGTTCAAATTCCTTTGGTGCTGGTGCCAATCGACGACGGCTTGCACATTTTCCATGGCCAATGTCGGGAACACGAGGTGCGGATACAGGGTCTGGAACGCCGTGGCCTCCGCTTCATTCAGCGCGAGGCGGAGCAAACGTTCGTCGCCCTGCACACGTTTGGCTGATTCCACAAAAATCGATTCCTTGGCTGCCTTGATGCCCGCAGTGATACGCTGGTAACAGGCGGCACACGCTTTTTTCAGATTGGCTCCAAACCCGGCCTGGTTGTTTCGATCCGTTTTCATTTCATTTAACCTTTCCATTTAATGTAACAACTACGGTTACACATTAGTGCAAAAAAAGAGAACGTCAAATATTTATTTTTCGGGGCACCCGCATTTGGCCCGGACCATTTCGATGACGTCAAACAGCGTGGTTTTCTCGAGGTCCTTTTGCATGGCCAGCTCGGCGGATTTAAAGACCTTGTCCAGGGCCTCGCGCATGCAACTGCCCACGGCGCAGTTGGGATTGGGCTTGCCGCGCGGACTGGAAAAAGCCTCGGATTCTTCGACCGAACGATAGATTTCGGCCAGATTGATGCGTTTTGGTGAGCGCGCCAGCCGGGATCCCGCGCCTGCTCCCTTGCGGGTATCCACCAGTTTGGCGCGCTGCAACGAGAGCAGCAGGCGGCGGATGATGACGGGATTGGTGTTCACGCTCTGGGCCAGCAAACCCGACGTGACCGGGTCGCCCTCCTTATAGGCCAGAACGGCGAGGACGTGAACGGCCATGGCAAATCGGCAACTGGCTCTCATAGACTGAGGATTAAGTAATCTTTAATGTTACAATTGTCAATCCGGTTCTGTGGATTGGCGATTTGACAGATGTGTGATTAATTGGTGAATGCCGTTAGTTGAGAATACTGAACGGGGGCTGTATTGCGCGGCCGGGGATTTTTACGTGGACCCGTGGAAACCGGTGGATTTCGCGGTCATCACGCACGCCCATTCCGATCATGCGCGCTTTGGTTCCAAAAACTATCTGTGCGCCACGCCGGGCCGCGATGTCCTGCGCGAACGCGTCGGGGCGGACATCCAATTGGAAACGCTCGATTACGGCGCGTCTATCACGCGCAACGGCGTTAAAATCTCCCTGCATCCGGCGGGACATATCCTGGGATCGGCGCAGGTGCGCATCGAATTGCGCGGAGAAGTCTGGGTCATCAGCGGCGATTACAAAACGGAAGCGGAACGCACGTGCACACCCTTCGAGCCGGTCCGCTGCCACACCTTCGTGACCGAGTGCACGTTCGGGTTGCCGATCTATCGCTGGCGGCCACAGGCAGAGGTCTTTTCCGATATCAACGCATGGTGGCGCAAAAACCAGGAACTGGAACGCACGACCGTGTTGTTCGCGTATTCCCTCGGCAAAGCGCAAAGACTCCTGGCCGGCATCGATGCTTCTATCGGACCCATCTTTGTGCACGGAGCGGTGGCCAAGTTTCTACCGCTGTACGCGAATGCCAGCGTGGAATTGCCATCGGTGTTGCGTGCGGACGCAGAAACTATCCGCGCGGCGAACAGCCGGGGGCTGGTCATCGCGCCGGGCTCCACGGATGGTTCTTCGTGGCTGCGGAAATTCGGCGCGACCTCCAAAGCGTTCGCTTCGGGCTGGATGCAGATCCGCGGGACGCGCCGGCGGCGCGCGCTGGACCGGGGATTTGTCCTCTCTGACCACGCGGATTGGAACGGGCTGCTGGCCTCTATCGAAGCGACGGGGGCGGAGCGCATCTGGGCGACGCATGGTTATACGGGTCCGCTCGTACGCTGGCTGGGGGAACACGGCTACGAGGCGGAAGCGGTCGCCACGCAGTTCGAGGGTGAAGTGAACGAAGAAGTGGCGGCGGAAACACCAGAATGAAACGGTTCACCCAGTTGTTCACGGAACTCGACGAGACGAACCGGACAAATGAGAAGGTCGCCGCGCTCGAACGTTATTTTCGCGAAGCCGATGCGGCGGACGCGGCGTGGGCGTTGTATTTCCTGTGTGGCCGCACGGTGCCGCGCGCCTTGACATCCACGGCGCTGCGATTGTGGGCGGCGGAAGAAGCGGGCTTGCCCGCATGGATGGTGGATGAATGCTACGACGCGGTGGGTGACTCGGCGGAAACGATGGCGTTGGTATTGCCGGGAACGGGTTCGGCGATGGTATTGGGGCTAAGCCAATTGGTGCAAACGCGCCTGCTGCCGCTGGCAGGGCTTCCGGATGCGGCGCGGAGAAACCTGCTCGTGCAGACGTGGCGAGAACTGGATGTCCGCGAACGATTGGTGTGGAACAAATTGATCACGGGAGCATTCCGGGTGGGTGTCGCGCAGACGTTGGTGGTGCGCGCACTCGCGAATGTGGCAGGCATCGCCCCACCCATCATGGCGCATCGGCTCGCGGGTAAGTGGCAACCGACGGCGGCAGACTTCCAGAGATTATTGCAGGCCGGTGAAAGTGCGCAGGAACCGGCGCAGCCTTATCCCTTTTATCTCGCGGCGCCGCTGGATGAAAAGCCCGAGACATTGGGAGATGTCGCGGAATGGCAGGTGGAATGGAAATGGGACGGCATCCGCGCGCAACTCATCCGGCGCGCGGGCGAAGTGATGTTGTGGTCGCGCGGCGATGAGATGGTGACGGACGCGTTCCCGGAGATCGCGGAGATTGGGCGGGCATTGCCGGACGGCACGGTGTTGGACGGCGAAATCCTGGCGTGGCAGGACAATGCGCCACAGCCCTTCGCGAGATTGCAACGGCGGTTGGGTCGCAAAAAAGCGGGAGAAAAATTGCGGACCGAATTTCCCGTGGTGTTTCTCGCGTACGATCTGCTGGAGTGGCAGGGGGAAGACTGGCGGAACCGGCCCTTGTCCGAGCGCCGGAAGCAGTTGGAGTCGCTCGTGGCCGATGCGCCCAAGGAGTTTGAGCCCGCGCGCGAACCGGAAACCATCTTAGAAACACCTGACTTGTTCGCGGCACTGGAACCCAAGGCTGCAGCGGTATTGCCGTTACGCATCTCCGAAGTGCTGGCCCCACGCGATTGGGCGGAATTACAAACCCTGCAGGGTGAATCCCGCGCGCGGCAGGTGGAGGGATTGATGTTGAAACGGCGGGACTCGCTGTATGGGGTGGGGCGGCAGCGCGGGTTTTGGTGGAAATGGAAGATCGACCCGCTGGTGATGGACGCGGTGCTGATCGGCGCGCAGCGCGGCAGTGGGCGGCGCGCGAGCTTGTACACGGATTATACGTTCGGCGTCTGGCAGGCGGAGAAGCTGGTGCCGGTGGCCAAGGCGTATTCCGGTTTGAGCGACGAGGAGATTTTAAAGGTGGACGCGTTCGTGCGGAAAAACACGCTGGAAAAATTCGGGCCCATCCGTTTTGTGAAACCGGAGCTGGTCTTTGAGCTGGCGTTCGAGGCGGTGCAGGATTCCAAGCGGCATAAGGCTGGCATCGCCGTGCGCTTCCCGCGCATCAACCGGTGGCGGCATGATAAAAAGGCGAACGAAGCGGACACGGTGGACAGCGTGCGCGCGTTGATGAGGGTTGAACGCTAGGTGCGGGAGAGAGGATTCAAACGTAGTTTCTTGTTAGTGCACCTCCCCCTCACCCCTGCCCTCTCCCTTGGGGAGAGGGGGAATAGCAGGGCCGTTGCAACAGCGAACGAAAGACCCCACGCTATTCAGCGCGTGTGCCGGGTGACGACACGATACCGGCACCAGAGCGCGCCGCCGCGCAAGAGCTTGTGTGAGAACAGGCGCAGCTTGGCGGCCGCATATTTGGGCGGGGTGCCGGGGATATCGAACATACTGGCGACGCCTGCGCCGCCATCGGCAACGGGCACGGTGATATGGCTGATCTCATCCACCAGGCCGGCCCCGAGCATCGCGCCGTTGAACGTGCCGCCGCCCTGGAGCATGAGTTTGCGCAGCTTGAACGTCTTGCCCAATTTTTGCAGCGCCACTTTCAAATCGATCTCGCGCTTGCCGCAGAACAGGTACGAGACTTTGGCGGCCTGCAAGTGAGCGAGGTAATCGTTACTGGCGCGGTCAGTGATAAGCAGGACCACATGATCGCCGCCGACTTCATTCTGTTTGAAACGCAACCGGCCTTTGGCGTCGGCCCCGATGCCGAACGATTTGGCGGATTTGGTGGCGACGAAATCGCGGCGCGGAACCTTCTTTGCGGCGCGGGGTAGCTTAAGACTTTTCGCATCGAACTCGTCCATGGTGGTGGTGCCGACAAGCCAGGCAGGGATGCCGAAGCTGGCGGCGGTAGTCTCGAACAACTGGCTTTCGTGGGCGTAGCCGGGGAGCTTTTGCCAGCGATGGCCGATGATTTTGCCATCAAGGCTCGTGCACATGTGGCAGATGACGTAAGGTCGCATAATTTTTCGGCGGGCGGGCGGTCTCCGTCCGCAGCGCTTAAACATGTTGTGCGTTGCAGGAGATTAACAAGCAATCTTTTGCATTTCGCGTGCTGCGAGTCCCTGACACATCGGGACTCGCGGTCCAGAGATGGTGCATCCGGCAGGACTTGAACCTGCAACCTTCTGATCCGAAGTCAGAAGCTCTATCCAATTGAGCTACGGATGCGTTGTGGGAAGGGGAGAAATGGGGTGGCCGACGGGATTCGAACCCGCAACAACAAGCTCCACAAGCTTGGACTCTACCATTGAGCTACGACCACCAACCTCGCACAGATTAGGTTTTTCCGCGAACAACGTCAAGATTGCGGGTGTTTCAGACTTTAGTGATAGCTGCCCCCTCACCCTTAATCCCTCTCCCCCGATGGGGGCGAGGGATGGAACGACGACAGCGTAGGAAAAGGCTTTCGATTATACTAAGGTTTTGAGAGTTGAATCGGGGGGCGCGTTCTCCTACGGTGGAATGCAGTAGGTGTTAGTTCGACCCAAAAACCAGCGTATTCCGCATATGAAACGAATCTTTTCACTCGCCGCGACATTCCCGCTATTGGCTGTCCTTGCCCTGCAATCCGGCTGCGGTAAAGGTGGCGGTGGCGGTGCTGAAAGTGGTGGCACGATCAAGGTGGGCGAATATGCGTCGCTGACGGGCAAAGAGGCGACGTTCGGCACGTCATCGCACGAAGGGACGTTGATGGCCATCGAGGAGATCAATGCGGCGGGTGGTGTGCTGGGCAAACAATTGGAATTGCTCACGGAAGATACCCAGAGCAAGGCGGGGGAGCCGGCTACGGTGGTGAGTAAGCTTATCACGCGCGATGGGGTGATCGCCGTGCTGGGCGAGGTGGCGTCGAGCCGGTCGCTGGAAGCCGCACCCATCTGCCAGCAGAATAAAGTGCCGATGATTTCGCCGTCATCCACGAACCCGGACGTGACCAAGACGGGCGATTATATCTTTCGTGTTTGTTTCATCGATCCATTTCAGGGGACCGTGATGGCGAATTTTGCGACGAAGACGCTAAAGATAAAACGTGTGGCGGTGTTCACCGATGTGAAGAGTGATTATAGCAAGGGGCTGGCGAAATTTTTCAAGGAGCGGTTCTTGGCCAATGGTGGCGAGATTCCGATCGAATTGGATTACAACGGGGGCGATAAAGATTTCAAAGCGCAATTGACTGCGATCAAGGCGACGGGCGTGGAGGGCGTGTTTGTGCCCGGTTATTACACGGAGTGCGCGTTGATCTGCGTGCAGGCGAAGCAATTGGGGTTGGACGTGCCGTTGTTCGGCGGTGACGGCTGGGAATCGGAGAAGCTGTTCGAGATCGGCGGCAAGGCGGCGGAGGGTAATTATCTTTCCACCCATTACAGCCCGGAAGTGAGCAGTGACCTGAGCCGCAAATTCGTGGACAACTATAAGAAGCGTTGGAACGGCAAGATGCCGGATGCGCTCGCGGCGTGTGGTTATGATTCAGCGTTGGTGCTGGCGGACGCGATCAAGCGCGCGGGCACGACCGATGGGCAAAAATTGCGTGATGCAATCGCGGCCACGAAAAGTTTCCCGGCGGTGACGGGTGTGATCACCATCAATGAAAACCGCGATGCCACCAAGTCTGCTGTGATCCTTCAGATCAAAGACGGCAAATATCATTTCTTGGAAACCGTTGAGCCCTGATGCAATCTGGCGACGGATCTGTGCCGTCGCTGGATGAATGAATTTCTTCAACAAGTAATCAACGGTTTCTCGCTCGGGGCCATCTACGCCCTCATCGCGCTGGGTTACACGATGGTCTATGGCGTCCTGCGTTTCATCAATTTTGCGCATGGCGATGTCTTCATGCTCGGTGCGTTCGCTGGATATTTTATTTCCCCCGAGGTCAATAAACTGCTCCCGCCGCAATCTTACGCGGGGGCGTTCGTGGTGCTGGTGCTGGCCATGGCGATTTGCGCGATCATCGGCGTGGTGATCGAGTTTCTCGCGTACCGACCGTTGCGACAACGTCCGCGCCTCACGGTGCTCATCACGGCTATCGGGGTATCGTTGTTCATCGAGTATTTGTGCCAGCATAAAAATATATTTGGCGCGGCCCCCCGAAAATTTCCGGACCTGATACCGGCGACCAACTGGAATGTCGGGAACCTCATCATCGGCACCAACCAGGTCATCGTGCTGGTGACGACGGCGGCGCTGTTGGCGGCATTGAGCTTTGTGGTGCAGCGGACGCGCGTGGGCATGGCAATGCGGGCAGTTTCATTCAACGAGAAGGCTGCCGCCCTTATGGGAGTTAATATTAATTCCATCATTTCGTTCACGTTTGCGCTGGGGTCGGCGCTGGCGGGTGCGGGCGGGATTTTATACGCGATGAATTATGCGAGCATCGAGCCGCTCATGGGCGTGCAACCGGGGCTGCACGCGTTCATCGCCGCGGTGGTAGGGGGCATCGGGAACCTGCCCGGGGCGGCGCTGGGTGGATTGCTGCTCGGGTTGTTGGAGACGTTCGCGGGCGGCATCCCGGGTGTTTCGAATTATCGCGACGGTATCGCGTTCGCGATTTTGATCGTGATCCTGTTGTTCAAACCGTCGGGCCTGCTCGGCAAATCCACGGTGGAAAAAGTCTGATGCAATCCGGCGCCAAAAGATTATTGCTGCTGGCCATCGCGATGGCGGCGGTGGTGTCGGTCTTTTCCGGGCAGTTCAACAAATATCACCTCGGCATCCTGTTCGACATCGGTATCAACGTTATCCTCGCGGTAAGCTTGAACCTGATCAATGGGCACACGGGACAGTTCAGCCTGGGTCACGCGGGGTTCATGTCGGTGGGCGGTTATGTGGCGGCGAAGCTGAGCATCGAATGCTCACATTTTTTCCCGCCGCAATTCACGTGGGTATTGTTCCTGGCGGCGTTGTTGCTGGGCGGGTTGGGCGCAGCCGTCGTCGGTTTGCTGGTGGGCATCCCAAGCCTGCGGTTGCGCGGTGATTACCTGGCTATCGTGACGTTGGGTTTTGGTGAAATCATCCGGGTACTCTTGCAAAATATGGATTCGGTGGGTGCGGCGAGCGGTCTTAAAGGGATTCCTAATTACACGAACTTTTTCTGGGTCTGGGGATTTGCGGCGATAACAGTGTTCGTCGTCACGTCCATCGTGAACTCGACTTACGGGCGCGGTTTTATCGCGGTGCAGGATGATGAGATTGCCGCGAGTGCGATGGGAGTGAACCCGGTGCGTTATAAGGTGAGTGCGTTCGTCATCGGCGCGTTTTTTGCGGGTATCGCGGGCGGGTTGTACGCGCACCACAAACAATTCCTTTCGCCGGGCAGCTTCGATTTCCTCAAGTCCATCGACATCGTGGTGATGGTCATCCTCGGCGGCATGGGCCGGACTGCAGGGGTCATCGTGGCGGCGATCGCACTGACGTTGTTGCCGGAATTTTTGCGCGGATTCGCGGAATACCGGATGATCATTTATTCGCTACTCATCGTCGTACTGATGATCGCGCGGCCGCAGGGTTTGTTCACGTTCCATCGCGGGAAAGGAGAACGGCTGTGACGCCGTTGTTACACCTGGAGAAAGTCTCAATTCGCTTCGGCGGATTGACGGCGGTGTCGGAATTGGACCTGCAAATCAACGAGAATGAGCTCGTGGGACTTATCGGGCCGAACGGCGCGGGCAAGACGACGGCGTTCAATCTCATCACCGGTGTGTACCAGCCGACGGCGGGGGCGATCACGTTTCGCGGGCATCCCACAAAATGCCTGCGGCCGCATCATTTGGCGAAGCATGGCATTGCGCGCACGTTCCAGAACATCCGGTTGTTCGCGAGCATGACGGTGTTCGATAACGTGCGGACGGCGACTCAGCTGCACCGGGCGCACGGCATCCGTGACGCGTTGTGGCGCGGGAAATCGTTCCGGCACGGTGAGCAAAAGGTGGAAGCGCACGTGATGGAATTGCTGGGCATCTTTGACCTGGCAAAATTTCGCGACGAAAAGGCAACGTCGTTGCCGTACGGCGACCAACGGCGATTGGAGATCGTGCGCGCGCTGGCAACGCGCCCGCGCCTGTTGTTGCTGGATGAACCGGCGGCGGGGATGAATCCCACGGAGAAGGTCGAGCTGATGCGGCTCATCCAGTTCATCAAGGACAAGTACCAGATATCCGTGTTGCTCGTGGAACACGACATGCAAGTGGTGATGGGCATCTGCCAGCGGGTGACGGTGCTGGACCACGGAGTGAAGATCGCTGAAGGAACGCCTGCGGAAGTTCGGGCTGATCCAAAGGTGATCGCCGCTTATCTCGGCGATGAACAGCCGAAGTAATTACAACCGATGTTGGAGATAAAAGATTTGATGGTGAGCTACGGCGCGATTGTGGCGTTGCACGGGATTTCGTTGTCCGTGAGCCAGGGCAGCATCGTCACGCTCATCGGCAGCAACGGGGCGGGGAAGAGCACGACGTTGCGGACCATCTCGGGTTTGCTGCGGCCCACGTCCGGCGAAATTCTCTACGAAGGGAAAAACATTGTGGGATTACCGGCGCATACCATCGTGGGACGCGGCCTGTCGCAAGTGCCGGAAGGTCGAATGGTGTTCGCAAACCTGACGGTGTTGGAAAACTTGAAGATGGGCGCGTATTTGCAGCGTGACAGAACGGCCATTGCGGCGGAGATGGAGCGCGTGCTCACGCTGTTTCCACGGTTGAAGGAACGCGCGCAGCAGGTGGCGGGCACGCTGTCAGGTGGCGAGCAACAGATGCTGGCCATCGGGCGGGCGTTGATGAGCAAACCGAAGTTCCTGATGCTGGACGAGCCGTCGCTGGGGCTCGCGCCGTTGCTGGTGAAGACCATTTTCGAGAAGATCGTGGAGATCAACCGGCAACAGGGCATCACGATATTGCTGGTGGAACAGAACGCGAAGCTGGCGCTGGAGATATCGCACTTCGGTTACGTGCTGGAGACGGGCAACATCATTTTGGCGGACAAATCGGACGCGTTGCGGGAGAACCCGATGGTGCGAAAAGCGTACCTTGGCGGTTGATTCACAGTCCCATCCGGCGCGAAGCATCATTTGCCTTGAAAAACGGCTGGCGGCATCGGCGGTCTGTGGCTTAAGATGACCGGATACGAGTGATGTGGTTCGGGGTTAAAAAAATTTGGGGAGGATTGCTGTTGTGCTGCCTTGGCTTCGCAACGGTGACCAACACCCATGCGGATGATGATAACCTGCTGAACCTTGGTTTTCTCTACGACCGGTTCGACCTGACCCTTACCCCCGGCGAACGCACGGAGATCGGCGGGCCGCTGTATTATTCCCAGAAACGCGAGGACGATAACATCTGGGGCATCCCGCCGTGGTTCACGCATTACAAAAATCCGGCCATCGACTCCGAGGAATGGGATTTCTTTTACCCGGTGATGACGTACGACCGGTACGGCAAGGAAAAGCGCTGGCAACTCTTCCAGATCATCAATATCTCCGGCGGCGAATCGACGCGGGACGGCGTGGATGAAGAAAAAGAACGTTTCGAGATCTTCCCGTTCTATATCCGGCAGAAATCAACGAATCCCACTAATAATTATAAAGCCATCATCCCGTTCTATGGTCATTTAAAGAACAAGTTGTTCCGGGACGAAGTGGATTTCGTGATGATGCCCATCTACGTGCACAGCCGGAAACGCGATATCCATACTTATAATTATGTATATCCGTTCGTGCACCAGCGGTATGGCGACCATTTGCGCGGCTGGCAGGTCTGGCCCATCGTGGGCCATGAGCACAAGGCGCCGACCCTGCAAACCAACGGCTTCATGGAAGTGAACACCGTGGGCGGCCATGACAAGCTCTTCATCCTTTGGCCGTTCTTCCATAACCAGACCATGGGCATCGGCACCACCAACCAGGCGCATGAACAGGCCTTCCTGCCCTTGTACTATTTTATGCGGTCGCCGGCGCGCGACCAAACCACGGTCGCCTGGCCGTTCTTCAGCGTCATCAATGATCGCGAAAAGAAATACAAAGAATATCAGATGCCGTTCCCGTTCGTGGACATCGCTCGCGGCGAGGGTAAGACCACCACCCGCGTCTTCCCGCTGTTCAGCCACGCGCACAACGCGACGCATGAGAGCGTTTTCTATCTTTGGCCCATCTATAAATATAACCGCATCCATTCCGGGCCGTTCGACCGCGACCGCACGCGCATCCTGCTGTATCTATTCTCCAACGTGCACGAGAAGAATTTGGAGACGGGGCAGATGTTGCATCGGGTGGATTTCTTCCCGTTCTATACGTGGCGGAAGGATTTCAACGGCAATTCGCGGCTGCAGATGTTGTCCATCCTGGACCCCATCCTGCCGAATAATAAGAGCATCGAGCGCGATTGGGACCCGGTCTATGCGTTCTGGCGGCAGGAGAAGAACCCGCGCATGGGCACGAGCAGCCAGTCGTTGTTCTGGAACCTGTACCGGCGCGAGGTGACGCCGGTCTCGAAAAAGTGCTCGCTCCTTTTTGGGCTTTTCCAGTATCAATCAGACGGAGAAGGAAGGCGGTTGCGTCTGTTTTTCATCCCGATCATGAAAACGCACAGCCCCGTCCCCCAACCAACGCCTTGAGCTATGTTTGAAAACGTCGGCGAAATGATTGTTTTGTTCTGGCGCACGCTGCTGTCGCTGCCCCGCGCATGGCGCGAGCGGCGCAAGGTGTTCGACCAGCTTTTTGAGATCGGCAACGCCAGTCTCCTGATGGTCTGCATCCTCGCGCTGTTCATCGGCGCGGTCATCGCCCTGCAAACGGGCCCCGTACTCGTGGAACGCAGCCTGTCCAGTGCGGTGGGCGGCATCGTGGGCATCTCCATCTGCAAAGAATTGGCGCCCGTCATGATGGCTATCCTCATCGCGGGCCGCATCGGGTCAGCGATGGCGGCGGAGATCGGGTCCATGCGCGTGTACCAGGAGATCGACGCGCTCCAGACCATGAACATCAACCCGCTGCATTATCTCGTGTTGCCGCGCATCCTGGCTATCGCCATCGCGCTGCCGTTGCTGGTGATCTTCGCCATCCTGCTGGGCTGGCTGGGCGGCGCCATCGTGGCGGTGGTGAACCACCAGATCGGCATCTCATTCAACTCGTTCTTCGCGAACCTGCGGAACGTGGTCGAGTTGAAAGACGTGTTCAACGGCGTGTTCAAGAGCTTTTGTTTTGCGTTGGTCATCGGCACGGTTTGCTGCCACCAGGGATTGGTCACGCGCGGGGGGCCGCGCGGCATCGGGCGGTCGGTGACCAAGGCGGTGGTGAATTCCATCGTGATGATCGTCATCTCGGATTATTTCCTCACCCGCGTGTTGCTCAATGAACGATAACCCTAAAAACGGACAGCAAGCGGTCAGCGTGCAGGTGCGCGGGCTGCGCAAGAGTTTCGGCGACCAGGTCGTCCTGAAGAACCTCGACCTCGAGGTGAAGGCGGGCGAATTGTTCGTCATCATGGGACCCAGCGGCAGCGGCAAGAGCGTGTTGCTCCGGCATATCATCGGCCTGGAACCGGCGGACGAGGGCGAAATTTTAGTGAACGGCGAATCCATCTACGCGCCGGAAGTGATGGACCGTTATCGCATGGCGATGGTGTTCCAATCGGGCGCATTGCTGAACTCGCTCACCGTGGGCGAGAACGTGGGGCTTTATCTCGAAGAACATCGCCTCAAATCGCCCGAGGAGATCGAGAAGATCGTGGCGGAGACGCTGGAAGACGTCGGCTTGAAGGACACGATGAACAAGATGCCGAACGAACTTTCGGGCGGCATGAAGAAGCGCGCGGCCATCGCGCGCGCCCTGGTCGTCGAACCGCAATTGATTTTGTACGATGAGCCGACGAGCGAGCTGGACCCGCTTTCCGCCGTCGTGGTCTCGGAAGAGATCTTGAAACTGCACAAACGCATCTCCATCACGTCCATCGTGGTGACCCACGACCGTGACCTGGCGTTCGACGTGGCGGACCGCATCGCGGTCATCACGGAAGGGAAGATTTTAGCCATCGGCACGCCCAACGAAGTGAAAGGGAACCGCGACCCTATCATCCAGAAATTTTTACACGCTGACTTTAAGAACCATCAACCGCAATAACGTTTATGAAAAACACTCTTGAAACCCGGATCGGCTATTTTGTCGTGCTCGCCGCGTTTGCCGCCGTCCTCATCCTCGAAATGCTCGGCGGCTTCGACAAGTTCCGCCATGGCCGCAAAGTGAGCGCGCTGTTCAACGACGTGCATGAACTGCACCAGGGCGACAAAGTGAAAATGGCCGGCGTGGAAGTGGGCACGGTGGACGATATCCGCTTTGCCGGCAACAAAGTGAAGGTGACGCTGAAATTAAATAAAGATGCCAAAGTGAAGACGGACAGCACCGCGACCGTCAAGTTCGCCGGGTTGATGGGCCAGAACTTTGTGTCGGTCGATTTCGGTTCGCCCGACGCGCCTGATGCTGATGAAGGCGCGGTGTTGAACAGCATCGAGCAGGCGGACATCGCTTCTATCATGCAAAAGCTGGATAACGTGGCCGGCAACGTGGAGAACATCACCAAGACCTTCTCCGGCGATAAATTGGACAACATCCTCGGGCCGCTCACCGATTTCATGAAGCAGAACAGCGGGCCGCTCACCATGACCATCGCGAACATCAAAGCCATTTCGGCGGACATCGCGGACGGCAAAGGCACGATGGGCCGGTTCATCCAGGACCCTACTTTGTATAATTCCGCCATCGAGACGATGACCAACCTGCAAAACACCATCGTGAACGCGCAACAGATCGTGAACGGCATCAACGCGGGCGAAGGCACGGTGGGCCGCCTCATCAAGGATGACACACTCTATGTGCAGACGACCGGGTCGATGACGAACCTGAACCAGATTTTGCAGAAGATCAACCAGGGCCAGGGCAGCGTGGGCAAACTGGTGAACGACCAGGAATTTTATAAGAACGCGAAGCTGACGTTGCAGAAAGTGGACAAAGCCACGGAAGGCCTGGAGGATTCCGGCCCGCTCAGCGTGCTGGGCATGGCGGTCAACAGCTTGTTCTAAGTCAGCGTAATCTTATTTGAAGAGCGGCGGTCAATGGACCGCCGCTTTGCTTTTTAAATCTGAAAATAATTTCAGTTGGTCTATCCACGCCCCCTCTTACAAGCTCCCCTGACATCACATCTGCGATCACCGCTAAGAACAACATCGAACACAGATAACCATCACTTGGCCAACACCGTGGAATTTAGGTAATTCCCCCTAAATAGGGTTAATTTTAAACAAGTGTGCGCGAACTCATTTTCCAGTTTTCCTAAAATGTTGTTTCTGATACTGTTAAATCAGCAGAGTTTGAAACTAACTCGGTGGGTTACTTTACATGAATCGTGGTAGAATTTTCCTTATTGAAATATATTAATAATACCCGTTCGAGGAACGTGGCGGCGGCCCCCAAAACCGCCTTAACCACGCCCCATGCTCTAGAAAGCCGACCGGCGAGGGCCAAAGGTCCAAACTTTGGCCCGCTAAAATAAAAAATTATGACTGAAAGAAAATCAAATAAAAAGCAGATCTTGGAAGATCGGCTCCTACTGCGAAAACAACTTTGGCCTGGAATCACGGAAGATGATCTGTGGACACACAAAAGGAGGGATGGCTTTATTCCGATTCCACGTGTCATGCCGCTTATTTTGCAAATTATGGACGATCTATCTCCACGGCCTGTTAGTTCGACCTACTTGGATCTTTGGTGCAGAAAATTTGATGAACAGTTTTTGACGCTTAATAAAAATCCGAAAGAATACGCTTTTTATGCAGGTTTTACTGGCCAAAGAGGGGAACAAACATGGAAGGAACGCCTTCGCCAGCTGGCGAAGCTTAAATTTATCAGAGCCGAAAAGGGCGCATATGGAGATTTTTCCTATGTTCTAATTGTAAATCCTCTGCAAGTGATCCAGCAACATGCCGACAAGCAAACGCCTGGATTGCGAAAAGAATGTCTTAACACCTTGTTGGACCGTGGCAATCAAGTTAAAGCAAAAGATCTGCTCGCAACGAAGGTTCTCTAATTGGGGCACTGACGCTGTTATCAGTTGTGGGCGGCAGTCGAAAGACTGCCGCTTTTTTGTTGTACCGGGGCAGAGCAAAAACGGTGGATTGACGCGCAGGAAGGGGACTGATAGAGCAAGGGCACTCGGGCGACAGGCAACCATGAAATCCACTATCCGCTGTGCTTTGCTGGGGCTCATCCTTTGGTATGGGTGTCTTCATGCATCCGCCCAAATCTCTTTACCCATCATTACCGGGGATGGGGTCGCACTTGGCGGCAGCGGCACCATCATCGGCAACATCGATAACGAAGGCCACTGGGAACCGGGCCAGACGTGGGGCGCTTTATACGCTTCAGGTCCGCTTGAGGTAACGAGCATGCAGGTGAAAACAACGCCGGAAGGTTATTCCGACCAGGTATTCACTGACGATACGGCGACGATTTCCGGAAAGCTCGAATTGTTTCCCGGGCACGATTTGTATCGGCCACAAACGGCTTTCAGCATCCTGACAGCGTCGAATGGCGTGACCGGCCAATTCGGTGAAGCGACCCTGGACGACTTGATCTTTTTGGATATACCCGTGCTGGAATATGGTGAGTCGAACATCGTTGTGGTAGTACATCGAAAACCGTTCGCCAGCGTGGCGCTGACGAAGAACCAAAAGAACGTGGCCAAAGCACTGGACGTCATCATTGATAGTGTCATTGCGGGCGAATCGCCCGGGCTCTCCAACCTGGTGGACGGAGTTTTTGGATCACCGTCAGCGGGGTCGGCGCAGGAAGCTTTTAACAGCGCGTCGGGTGAGATCCACGGCACGCTCAAGGTGGCCGATATTCAGCAGCACGATACGTTTGTGAAAACCGTGACGGCGCACACGGGCCGGATGGACGCGAAGAAAAGCCAGGCGGAAGCTTCGCGCAATCGCGTGCGCATAGCAGCCAACGGTGTCTTTGTGCCCGCGACACCTGACACTGACGATCTGCCCTGGGAGATTTGGGGAAAAGGCTACGGTTCATGGGGCCACTTTGATTCGGACCAGAATGCGCGCGGTGCTCATTATGACCTGCAAGGGTTCAGCGGCGGATTGGATCGTACCTTTGGCAAAGTGCTCGCTGGTTTCGCGCTGGGTTATTCCCACAACACGGTGGACTCGAGCGGCGGCCCACTATCCAGGGGCAAAGTGGATGCGTTCCAGTTCGCGGGTTATGCCAATTACGAGAGCGGCCCATGGAATTGGGATGCGGTCTTGAGCTATGCGCACCTGATGACCGAAACAAAACGGCGATTAGTAGTGGGTTCCATCTCTCAAACGTTGGAAGGGGATTATGACGGGAATATTTTTGGTGTGTCGGCCGGAGGAAGTTACCGGTTCGCGCTTGGTCCGATCAACGTGCAACCGGGCGTGGGCTTCGATTACATACATCTGTGCCTGGATGATTTTTCGGAACATAACCCGGATGGCGATTCAGCCAATGGCCTGCACGTGAGTGAACTGGAGATGGACAGTCTGCGGAGTTCCATGGGCGTGCGCCTGACGGCTCCTTTCGGCAAGCGGACGCGGTTCATCCCGGAACTGCGGGTGGCGTGGGAACATGAATTCCTGGACCGGGAAGGAGATTACCGGGGGCAATTCATCGGGGGCGGACCGGTGTTCAATAGTTACGGCGTAAAGACGGGCGTGGACAGTGTGGTGGCGGGCGCAGGACTTACGGTAGCATTTAGCGAAAGAGTGCAGGTCTTCGTAAATTACGAAGCACGCCTGAATGACCGGTCGACGGCCCAGACCGTATCCGGCGGATTCAGTGTGGGGTGGTGAGGAAAGCGGATATCGCAAAAAAAAGAGGCCGCGCTACCCGGTACGTCTGAAAGCAGCGCGGCCCTGGCTAGCCCGAGTTCAGATCTCATAATCCGGAGGATCATTGCGATGATGAAAGTGGCGGATGCGTGTTAGACTATCCATGACGCGATGCTTGATTTGTTCCTTCATTTCCTGGAAGTGCGATTTATGTCCACTAGGAACGACATAGATATTGGTACTGATATGATAGACGGTTTGTGCGGTGGTCTGGTGCGTAGTCACCTGATGTGCCGCCGTCTGATGGCTGGCTGTCTGATGAGTTGAATTATTAACTATTGGCAAAGGCCCTTTACCTCCCTTGTAGGTATAATCGCCATAGAAGGGTGAACCTTCTTCGGTGTCTTTAGCGTAGGGAGTGCTTTGGACCAGGGCTGGAACAATATGTTCCAGCCACCGGCTGTCTCCCAGCTCATGGCGGGAATTGGTTTCTAATGTGCTAAACCCCCGAGGAATCTCGGGCGAATGACCGTGGCGTCGGCGTGGTAGACTCATAGTGTCCTCTCATTTGTTAATTGTTTTTTCTACTTCCAATCTCTCGAACTCACTAGCATCCTAGCCGCATCCACATGCTACTCAAGGGTAAGGACCGTAAAGGTACGTACAGAATTTTGGGATTATATCTCTAATGGCGGTATAGGTTCCGACACTATTCCGACATATAACAACACAATGCCTAGATACACGACCAAGTTGAATCCAGAGCAGCGGAGGCTATTGAACATGGTCTTTGAAAAACAGAGCGGCGCGGTGTCCTTGTTCCATAAGTTTTGGAAACGCAATGACAAAGAGAAGCTATTAGAGGGGGACCGGTTAAGATTCATCCGATTCCTGCAAGGGCGCGGAATGATGCCGGAAAAATTCTTCGAACTTATCGGTCATTTGAATGAATTCTTCTATGGAAGACATTTTGAAATCCCGACATCCCACCACCCGTCGGGCGGCAAAAAGGCGACGGATCCGATACCAGCCACTTCCCATGAAGTGATCGAGATGTGGAATGAGGTAAAAAGTCATTTCAAAATAGTGACCGAAGAGGACTTGAAGACGGTCACTGTCTTGCGGACCGGCTTGTTTGTGGAATTGTTCAAATGCAACCCGAAGGATCTGCAAGAAGGCGCCGCCCAATTGTTTCATCACGAATCCGAGCCCGAAGCCCTGGCGGCCCGGGAGATGAAGCGGGCATTTGATGCGTATCACAGCCTGTGCCTCCAGCGCATCCAACCTTTGCCGGAACAGGTGAACAGGCTGGGCGCTATCCCAGTCGTCCTGAATTACACCTCGGCCCAGGGCGGGTTGCTTAAACCCCAGCAAAAGCTGGTCAAAACGCTGGAGGAAAGCGGTATCCAATGGGTGATGCCCGATCATAAATCGAAAAGAGGATTCATGCCCGAGCATGATTACGAGACGATCATCAATCCACGAATGTGCCTGTGTCACCGCATCTTTTTCCTTTTCCCGTACTTCATGATATCGCCGCGCAGGACTTTCTCGGGTGTCATCCCCTACATGCGACAAACACTTTTGGGCTTGGTGCTGCCCGGGGACGACAAAGACCTCCAGGAGTTGTGTCACCAAAATGACGTCAAGCAACCGCAGCTCCCCGATGGCACGCTGGTGTTCAAGGCCAAAAATGAGAAAGGCCAGAGCCGTTTAGACGATTTTCTGCGGCAGATTGTGGTCAACACATCGCGGATCGGCGGTGAACTCTGGTCGCTCAGCGGGTATCCCCAGCTTTCCATCCTGGAGGAAATTATCCTCAAAGGAGAAGGCGCGAACTTCTCTCCCGCAAACAAATATATCCTGGGCGCCCATGACGAAAAATTCCGGCACGGAACATTCCTCAAGGACAAGACGGTGTCCCGCCTGTTACAAGGCAGTCGGTTCAGGAAAAAATCGAGCATTTTTGTCTTCGACCCGGCCGAACGCCAGGAGGTGGTGAAAGCCATCGGGGAAAACCGGCGGCGATATCAGTCGGTGCTGATCAGCCATGGTTTAGATATCCCGGTGGGCATCGGTTATAGCCTGAACCTGGTCCCCTGGCTCATCAAAAACCAGCGATGGTTAAAGCTCATGCACGAAGCCAAGACGTTGTTCAGCCGGGAAACGACAGATGAAACCTGGGAAACAGAATTCGGATGGGAATTTCCCCTGCCCGGGGCGAATAGTGTGCCCGTTTCCGCGCCCAGACAAGGCACCGCTACCGCCAAAGCGGCGTGATACTCCGCCAAATTATTTCCGGCCGCGGAGTTTGCGGGCGATGAAGCGGGCCTTGTGCTCGCTGAACGACATCAGGCCGTACATCAGTTTCTTATGGCGCTGGAAGGACGGTGGGCGGGGCGGCAGTTTTATTTGCTGGTCGTCGCACCACTGCAACACTTTTTGGACTTCGTCGTAGTATTTCCACAGTCGCCATTGCCAGCGTTCCCACGGCTTGGGCCGTAACGCGAAGTGCGCGACGTAATTCTGCGGGTCTTTATCAAAGCGATAATCCGAGATGGGCGGGATGTCATGCGCGAACGCGAGCACGGAGGACAGCACGGATTCATCGGTCATGAAATACGCGGGCCGGTTGCGGTCCACGACGCCCACGGAGCGTTCCTTGGGAAAAATCTTGTCGTTCTGCCGCTGCCATTGCAGGAGAAACGGCGCGTGCCGGCGATGCAGGATGAAACTGTTGGCCAGGCATTTGGTCAGCACGCGGGGTTCGGTGCGTTCGCCCATGTCCTTTTGCCATTCGGCCAGGATTTTTTTCGGGGTGGGACCGCGTTGCTCGCCCGGTTCGTAATAAGGCGCAAAGACCTTGGCGTTCTCCTCCAGGCCGCGCATGCGGATCTGGAACTCTTGGTTGAGCGGCATGTAATACGGCCCGATGTTGCCGATGACCATGCAATCGTTGTCGAACCACCCGATGTATTCGGTCTCCAGGGCGAGGAGCGTCTCGGGTTTGCGGAGGCAGGGATTGCGCGGGTCTTTACTGGTATCCAATAGCCGCATCTTCACGTTGCCGAACTGGGCGAGCGACCGCTCGAGTTCGGGCGCTTCATCGGTGGAAAAGATTTCGACGCGGTTATGGAGATTGGCGCGGCGGAGCGAGGCGATGAGCAGGGTGACGCCCCAGCCGAGCTTGGCCTCGCTGATGGTGGAAAAACTCAGGTCCATTGGCGGCGGGAGGGTAGCAGAGAGGGGCAGGGGTGGAAAGATTTAACCACCAAGGCACAAAGACGTGAAACAATCACTAAAACCTAAGCCCTAATGACTAACGGGCCCCGCCAAAAAGTTTTGAAGCTAATCAAATTGACAATATATTGTCTATATGACAAATAATTGTCATTACTTACATGGCGTCCAATCGCGCAAATATCGACAATTTGTTGAAGGAAATCATGATTTTGGCCCATCGGCTCAAAGTCATGGGTCGCAAGGGTTCGCCCTTGCCCTCCGGCGGCAGCGATATGCTTCGAACACTGGCCGATGGCGGTTCCCAGACTGTGCCGCAGCTGGCCAGAGACAGCGGCCTATCGCGACAAGCCATGCAGACCCTCGCCAACAAGCTCGTGAAGAGTGGTTGGGTGCGCTGGCAAGAGAACCCGGCCCATCGACGGTCGCCCCTGGCCATGCTGACCCCGCGCGGAACCGCGCTGCTGGAAGCAAGCCGTTCTCAGCAGGCCAAATGGCAAAGCCGCTTGGCCAAAGGAGTCGATGAAGCGGAGCTGCTACACGCGAGCGAAGCATTGAGCCGATTACGCGCCCTGCTTGAAAACCGCCCTATTCCCGCTATCCCACCCCCAACCCCCCCTAAAGTCACAAGAGAGAAGCCCCTTAAGCCGCCTACCCCCAAGACAGAACCAGTTGAAAACGAAGGCGAATTGCCGGTCAATTTGCTTTGAGCGTGTGATTAGTGTGATTAGCATGTGGGTTCATGCGTATCACTGGCGGACAAGCGGGCGGGCGGATATTGCGGGTGCCGAAAGGCCTCGCGGTGCGGCCCACGCCCGACCTCGTCAAACAAGCCATCTTCAATAGCCTGGGCGAACGGGTCGTCGGGGCTAAAGTCCTCGAATTATTCGCGGGAACCGGTGCATTAAGCCTGGAATGCCTGAGTCGCGGGGCCACATCGGTGGTTTGCGTGGAGAAGTCGGAGCGGCATGCGGCGGTGTTACGGCAGAACGCGCTGGCGGCGGGGTTTCCGGAGAGCAGCTTGCAGGCGCGGACCCAGGACGTTTTTGCCGTGCTGCCCCAATTGGCGGCGGCGGGAGAGCGATTTAACCTGGTTTTGGCCGATCCGCCGTATGGGGAGAAGAATGTGGGTCGTCGTTCCACGTCATTTGCCCAGCAATTATTGGATAATACCGACCTGCCCAGGCTCATGGCGGAGGGTGGCCTGTTTGTGTTGGGCCACACCAAAAGAGATACGCTAGAACTTCCGACAGGATGGGAGGAACGGAAAGTCTTGAAGCATGGGGACACGTGGATGCGGTTTCTAAGGAGGGGCAAAACGGAATAACTCGTTGAAATCGAACGTTCATTTAGCAATTCTGTCACAAAGCAAGTGCGTCAATTTTTCACCATAGCCAGCAATGCCTTCATGGAATTGATCCGGCAGCCGGTTTTCCTGCTGTTGATGACGATTTCCGCGGGGTTCGAGATATCGCTGGCGGTGCCTTATTACTTCGCGTTCGGCGATGAACCCAAGCTGGTGAAGAACAGCGTATTGGCGGTGATGTTGTTATCCGGGTTGTTCGGCGCGGTGTTGAGCGCATCGTCGTCATTGGCGCGGGAGATCCGGTCGGGCACGGCGCTAGCGGTATTGTCCAAGCCCGTGGGTCGCGCGCAATTTTTGCTGGCGAAATTTTTTGGGGTTGCGGGTGCTTTAGCGCTCCTGACGTACGTCAATACGATAACGGCGTTGTTGACCAGCAAGATGGCGTTCGATGCGTATGGGGACACCGACAAGGTGGCGCTGGCGATCTTTGGCGGGGGAATGGTGCTGGCGTACCTGACAGGGGCGTTCTCGAACTATTTCCTGCGGCGGCCATTCGTGTCAGACACCGTGCTGGGGATGGTGCTGTTCCTCACAGTGGCGGTGGTCCTGATCGTGCAGTTTACGGAACAAGAGTCAGGACTGGGAAAACTGGGGGCGGTGGATTGGCGCATGATACCGGCGGCGGTGTTGATCTTGTTTGCGTTGCTGATTTTGGCGGCGCTGGCGATCGCGTGTTCGACGCGGCTGGACACGATTCCGACGCTGGCCATCTGTTCGGCGTTATTTTTGGCAGGGTTGATGTCGGATTACCTGTTTGGGCGGCATGCGGGAACCAGTTGGGTGTCGTCTGTGCTTTACAGTGTGGTGCCGAATTGGCAGCTTTTCTGGCTCGCCGACGCATTGGAAACAGACCGGCAGCTTTTTGCGTGGAACTATGTGGGCAAAGGCGCGGTTTATCTGGTCGCGTATGCGGGAGCAGCGCTGGCATTGGCGACCGCGTTGTTTGAAGAAAGAGAATTGAGCTAAAAATCGGAACAGGGCGGCGTTGTCAGCACGCCCGGGCAGCTTTAAAAACTAAATGGATCGCAGTGTGCAAAAAAACGGGCTGGTGAACCTGGTCATCGCGTTCATCCTTTTCATCGCGACAGTGGTGCTGGCGCGCTTTTCGCATTCGCTGGCCGGTGCGGCGGCGGCGTTCTTCATGGGGTTGACCTTCCTGGTCACCTTCATCAGTTGGTTCCAGATGCGGCTGGAGGAAAGCGAACGTGTGGAACGGCTGGAGGTGGAGGAACTGGCGCGCAGCCGCGGTGAATCCGGATTGTTCGAGACCAAGGATGCGGAATTATTTCCGGCGCGGCGTGGGCGGGAACAGTTTGCGAAGTTCTTCGTGCCTGCCTTTACCATCCTCATGATCCTTTTGGAGGGTTTTGGGGCGTATTGGATGTGGAAAAGCATCCATAAGGCGACGACGGGTGTTCCGGCGGACCACATCATGTCAGCGATGGCGTTGTTCGGCATCTTCTCACTGCTGCTCTTTTTGGTGGGTCGATTCTCGGCAACGGTGGCGCGGTTGAACAATCATCCGTTGCTGCGACCGGGCGCAAGTTTCCTGTTGTTGAGCGCGTATGTGTGTTTTGCGACGGCCTTGGGCATCGCGGGCCTGAAGGCTGAATGGGTGAACGCAGATTTTTACGTGGCGCGCGTGCTGACGGTGTTGCTCGGGCTGATGGCAGTGGAGACGTTCGTAGCGCTGCTGCTGGAAATTTATCGGCCGCGCGTGAAGGGCAAAGCCGTGCGCCCGTTGTACGACAGCCGGATGGTGGGTTTGTTAGGCCAGCCGGAAAGCCTGTTCACCACTGCGGCGCAAACGCTGGATTACCAGTTCGGTTTCAAGATCTCCGAGACATGGCTGTTCCAGACGGTGAAACAATACCTGCCGATGTTGATCGTGGCGCAGGTGCTGGTGTTGTTGTTATCCACGTGCGTGGTGTTCATCGATGTGGGCGAGCAGGGTGTGTTGGAACGTTTCGGGCAACAGGTGCAGGGTCGCACGGTCCTCAACCCGGGGCCGCATCTTAAACTTCCGTGGCCGATCGACCAGGTGCATCGGTTCCAGACCGAACAAATACAAGGTTTCAACATCGGTTTCACCAACGACCCTTCGCTGGGCAGCGTCAAGACCATCGTGTGGACGATTCCGCATGATAAACCGGAAAATTTCCTGGTGGCCAATCGCCATGAAACCACCAATGCGACCACGACGACGACCGACGGTTCGGGCCCGAAAACCCCGCCGGGCAGCCTGCTGGCGGTCGGCATCCCCGTCCAATTCCGGATCACGGACGTGCTCGCGTGGGTCTATAAGAATGAAGATTCCCAGGCGTTGCTGCAGGACATCGCGTTGCGGGCCGTGACACGTTATTTGGCGGGCGCGGACATAGAAGAACTTCTCGCGCAAGGCCGGCTGACGGCCGCTGACACATTGCGCGAACGCATCCAGGCGGAAGCCGATGCGCGCGAACTGGGCGTGACCATCACCTTCGTGGGCCTGCAGGACATCCATCCGCCGACCACGGTGGCGCCGGATTACGAGCTGCTGGTAGCCACCACGCAATCCAAGCAGGCAGTGATATTGCGGTCACAAGCGGCCGCCTTCACGGCGAGTGCTTTGGCGGATGCGCGGGCCTTCACGGTGAAGCGCGAAGCGGAATCCTACCGGCAACGGCTGGAAGTGAATTCGCTGGCGCAGGCGATGTTGTTCACCAACCAGATACCGGCGTTTGAGGCGTCGCCGCGGTTCTATGTGGAACGCACGTATTTTCAGGCGTTCACGCGGGGGACGGCCCGCGCCCGGAAATACATCGTGCTGACCACGAACACGGAGGATGTCATCCAATTGGACCTCCAGGATAAATTAGGGGCGGACTTCCTGAACATGAACGTCAACGCGCCCAAATCGCAATAGAGTTTATGAAACGCAATGTCTATATCGTCATCATCGGCGCCCTGCTGATCATCATCGGCGCGCTGGTGTTGTTCGTCTTCCAGGTGCGGCAATCGGAAGTGGCCGTGGTGACGACGTTCAGCAAACCCACGCGGATGGTCGGGCCGGGCCCGCACTTCAAGTGGCCGCCGCCCATCCAGAAGGTCTATAAGTTCGACCAGCGCATCCAGAATTTCGATGACAAGCTCACGGAAGCCTTGACCTCGGACCAATTCACCTTGAACGCCTGGGTCTATATCGGCTGGCGCATCACCAATCCCACGAATTTCTTCCAGCGTTTCCGGGACGGGCAGGTGAGCGAAGCGGAAGCCCGGCTGGAAAACCTGTTGCGCGCGGAAAAGCTGGCGGTCATCGCCCGGCATCCGTTGTCGGACTTTGTCTCCGCGAGCGGCCCCAAGCTGGAACAGATCGAGAAGGAAATATTGGAAGGTCTCCAGAAAAACGTGGAGAAACAGGATTACGGATTGAGCGTCGAATTTCTCGGCCTGAAAAAGATCGGCTTTCCTGATTCGGTGACCCAGGCGGTGTTCGACAAGATGAAAGCCGAGCGCAGCGTGCGCATCAGCAAGCTGACCGGGGAAGGAACCTCCGAAGCGCTGAAGATCAAGGCGGACGCGGAACTGGCGGCGGCGCGGACCATCGCGGACGCCGACGCGCAGGCGCAACGCATCCGCGGCCAGGGCGAAGCGGCCGCGGCGGAAGCGGCCGTGGTTTTCCAAAAGAACCCGGCGCTGGCGAGCTACCTGTTCCGTTTGGCGGCGCTTGAATCAGCGCTGACGAACCGGGCCACCTTGATCTTTGACCAGAACACGCCGCCGTTCGACCTGCTCAAAGGCATCTCGACCAACCTGGTGAAGTAAACGCGATGAACGAACATCCCCACGAACCACACGAGCACGAGCACGCCGGTGAAACGCCGATGGATGCGGGGTCGCAGGCGTTGGGCGAGGCGTTGCGCGCGAGTTTTACGATCGTCAAATTCGCGATGTTCCTGCTGGTGGTGGTTTTCCTGGCCTCCGGCTTCTTCACGGTCGGCCCGCAGGAGCGCGCGGTGGTGTTGCGCTTCGGCAAGATGGTGGGCGAAGGCCAGAAGGCGTTCCTGGGACCGGGATTGCATTGGTCGCTGCCGTATCCCATCGATGACGTCCAAAAAATCCCGGTGACAGAGGTGCAAAAAACCGTTTCGAGCGTCGGCTGGTATTACCAGACGCCGGAACAACAATTGACCGGGCAGGAACCGGCGGCCCGGAGTTCACTGGACCCCGCGATTGAAGGTTACCTGGTGACGGCGGATGGCAACATCATCCATGTGCGGGCCATATTGTCGTATCACATCAGCGACCCGCGCAAGTACCTGTTCAATTTCACGAATGCCGCGGTGGTCGTCCAGAATTCGCTGGATAACGCCTTGGTGGCCAGCGCCGCGCAGTTCAAGGTGGATGATATCCTGGGCCGGAACCTGGCCGGGTTCCGCGATGAGATATTGCGCCGCGTGACGGCGATGCTGGAAGACCGGCAGGTGGGTGTGACGGTGGAGAACTGCGAATTGGAGCGGTCGGCGCCGTTGTATTTGAAAGCCGATTTCCAGAGCGTGACCACGGCGGAGTTGAACCGCACCAAAATGCTGGATGACGCCCGCAAAGAGGCCAACGATATCCTCGCCAAAGCGGTGGGCGATGCGGCCACGCGCCTGGGCGCGGCCCAGGGTGAGAGCAGCGGGCTGGTCAGTTCCATCGGCGGCTTTGCCGACAAATTCAACGAGCTGCTGCCCAAGTACGAGCATAACCCGGCCCTGTTCATGCAGACCATTTTCTATCCGCGCCTGGGCTATGCGCTGGGGGTGGCACAGGAAAAGATCTATGTCCCGCAGCGGGCCGATGGAAAAAGCCAGGAACTGCGCTTATTGTTAAATCGCGAGCCGGCGCGGATAAACCCCGCGACGGGCCAGTAATTTTTTATGCAGGTCACATCACTGTTAAGCCGCGAAGAGCGTGGGCACCACCACGACCACCATCATCATCACGACCATGAGCATGATGATTCGTGCGGGTGCGGCCATGACCACGAGCATTCGAATGTGAGCCTGCTGTGGATGATCATCGGCGTGGTGCCGGTCATCAACGCGTTCGTGGTGGACTGGTTCTTCAACCAGGGTTCCACCGTGGCGAGCTTCAGCGGCTTTGTCGGCGCGCTCATCCTGGGCATTCCCATCATCCTGACGGCTATCCGCGACCTGCGCAAAGGCCGGTTGAGCATCAATGAACTGGTGGCCATCGCGGTGCTGGCGGCGTTCGCCTCCGGCGATTACAAGACGGCAGGCGTCGTCGCGTTCTTCATGCTCACGGGTGAATTCATCGAGACCCGCACGGCGGAAGGCGCGCGGAATTCCATCGAGTCGCTCATCAAGTTGACCCCCACCAAGGCGCGTCGCATCCGCCCGGACGGCACGGAAGAAGAGATCCCCGCCAGCCAATTGGCCGTGGGCAATATCATCCGTATCCGGCCCGGCGACAACGTCCCTGCGGACGGTATCATCACCAACGGCCAGGGTTCGCTGAACCAGGCGACCATCACGGGCGAATCGTTGCCGGCGGATAAAAAGGTGGGCGACGAAGTGTTTGCGGGCACACAGAATTTGACGGGTGTGCTGGAGATCAAAGTCAGCCGCGCGGGCACAGACACGACGTTGGGCCGCGTGCGCGAACTTATTCTCGCGGCGGAAAAGACCAAGCTGCCCATCATGAAGATCGTGGACCAGTACATGGGCTTTTACACGCCGCTGGTGCTGGTCATCGGCGCGCTGGTATGGGCGTTCACCCATGACCTTTCGCGCGTCATCGCGGTGCTGGTGGTCTCCTGCCCGTGCGCGTTCATTTTGGCGACACCCACGGCGATGGTGGCGGCGCTTTCGGCCGCGGCACGTTTGGGAATCCTCATCAAGAACGTCGCCGACATCGAACTGGCGGCGAAGATCAATGCGTTCATCTTTGATAAAACCGGCACGCTCACGACCGGTGAACTGGCGGTGAGCCGCCTCGCGCCCCTGGGCGACACCAAACCGGCGGAGCTGCTGTTGCTCGCGGCGACGGCGGAAAAGTACAGCAACCATCCCACGGCCAAAGCGCTGGCGAACCTGGCGGGTGAAGCCGGGGTGACCTTGCCGGAACCCAAAGATTTTTCCGAAACGGCGGGGCGCGGTGTGAAGGCGAACGTCAACGGTGCAAACGTGCTGGTGGGTCGTGCGCAATGGCTCAAAGACAACGGCGTGGACGCCGGCTTTGAAAAATCCGTGGACCTGAACGAAGCGGAAGGCTGGAGCTTGATCTTTGTGGCGCGGGACGGCCACTGTGTGGGCTGGGTGGGCATGCAGGACCGGACACGCGAGGAAGCCCAACAAGCACTCACCGAATTGAAAGAGGCCGGTGTACGGCGCATCGCGATGGTGAGCGGCGACCGGCAGGCTGTGGCCACGCGCGTGGCGGCGGAGATCGGTTGTGAAGAAGCGAAAGGCGATTGTTTGCCTCAGAACAAGGTGGAATTTGTGCGCGCGGTGAAAGCCAAGGGTTACACCGTGGCGGTCATCGGTGATGGCGTGAACGACGCGCCGGCGCTGGCCGCGGGCGACATCGGCATCGCGATGGGTGCGGCGGGCAGTGAAGTGGCCATCCACAGCGCGACCATCGCGCTGATGAACAATGACCTGCGCCGGTTGCCATTTTTGGTGAACCTTTCGCGCAGCACGCGCGCGGTCATCAACCAGAATTTCCTGTTCGGCGTGTTGTTCATCATCATCGGGCTGGGCCTGGCGGCGTTCGGGGAGATCGGGCCCATCACGGCGGCCATTTTGCACAACGTGGGTTCGCTCATCGTCATCTTTAACAGCGCGCGACTGGTACGCAAAGGTGAAGAGCTGGAACATTTCCAGGCGGAAAAGCCGGTCGAACCGACGCGCGCCCCAGGCCGATTGACGCCCAAGATGGCGTAAGACAGCGCGAAACTTCACTGATTGATGAAGTTTCCAAAAGCGTTTAGTTTAAGGTTATGAGTGCCACTGAAATCATTAAAGAAATCAAGCACCTCCCGCCCGAAGAGCGGCAGAAGGTGGTGGCGTATATTCGCGGGCTGGAAAATGCCCCTGAGGTAAGTGAAGACTTTAAACGGGTTGCCAACGAGGTCTTCAAAACGAATGACGAGCTTTTCCGCAAGCTCGCCCAATAAGCTTGAATGAGCCAAAATTTTTGACCTTGGCTGAAGTATTGTTTTTGCATCAGGAGTCGTTGAAACGATATGGCGGCTCCAATGGCATTCGGAATATCGGACTTGTTGAATCGGCTTTGGGTTCCGCGCAAAACGCGCATTGGTATGGGCGTGGCGGGATATATGATGTTGCCGCCGCTTATGCGTTTCATATCGCTCAATCGCAGGCGTTCATTGATGGAAATAAACGGACAGCCGCCGCTGCGGCAGTTTCATTTTTGAGGGTGAACGGCATTTCTTTCCCAAAAGATGACGGCTCCCTGTATGACGCTATGATCGCGATTGCGGAAAAAAGATTGGATAAAAGTGGTCTGGCGCTTGTCTTTAAGACGTTGGCCGAAAAGAAAATTTAATGAGTTATGCCCACCGCTGAATTAAATCTACAATCGCCAATCGCCAATCGCCAATCCGGTGAAGTCGTCGTCTCGGTGCGCGGCCTGACCAAAGTATTCAAAGATTTCTGGAGCCGGCCCAAGGCGCGCGCGGTGGACAACGTGGATTTTGAAGTGCGGAAGGGCGAAGTGTTCGGCCTGCTGGGACCCAACGGCTCGGGAAAATCCACGACGGTCAAGTTGCTGCTGGGGTTATTATATCCGACGAAGGGGCACATCGAAGTCTTCGGGCATTCACCGCGGCACGTGAAGACGAAGTCGCGCATCGGTTACCTGCCGGAGGAATCGTACCTGTACCGGTATCTCAATTCGAAGGAGACGCTCAGCTTTTTCGGGAACCTGTTCCATTTGAACAAGGATGAGCGTGCGAGCCGCGCGGAACAGTTGCTGGAGATGGTGGGCTTGGATAAGACCCGTACCCGCGCGGTGGGCGAATTTTCCAAGGGCATGCAGCGGCGTATCGGGCTGGCCCAGGCGCTCATCAACGACCCGGACCTGGTCATCCTGGACGAACCGACCGCGGGCCTGGACCCCATCGGCTGTCGCGAGATCAAAGACCTCATCCTGGCGCTGGCGCGCCGGGGCAAGACGGTCATCCTGAGCAGTCATCTGCTTTCGGACGTGGAAGACGTGTGCGACCGGGTGGTTATCTATTACGGCGGGAAGATCCAGGCGATGGGCTCGCTGAAAGATCTGCTGGCCACGCCGGACACGTTGCGCATCACGACGCCGGTGTTACCGCGTGAGACGCTGGAACGCGTGCTGAGCGTGATACGCACCGACGTGGCGGCGGACAAAGTGCGCGTGGATAACCCGACACAAAATCTCGAGAGCTACTTTTTGGACGTGGTACACAAGGCGCGAGCGGCGGCGGCGGAAACCAGCGGCGCGCAATCCGGCGCAAAGGTCGCCGCATACTTGCGCGGCAACCCGGAGGAAAAACCGGCGACGGACAAATTTTTGGAAAAATTATCGCTGCCCCAGGCAGCCTCAAGCCCAACGCGCCCGGCGGCCGAAACAAAGGCGGCGGTGGATGTGAAGCGATTGGATGAATTGAGCCAGGCCACGCCCGCCGCACCGGCGTCCCAGCCCGTGGAACCAAAAGCGGAAGACCTGGCGAAAGCGGACGAGAAACTTTCTTCCCTGCTGGGCAAAAAGAAGTGAACCCGGCCAGCCTCTTATCCATTAGCGCATGCAACGACTGTTAGCCATCGTGGGATTGACGTGGAAAGCCGCGTTCCGTTTCCGGCTGTTCATCGTCGTGGCGGTGCTGTTGCTGGGCACGGTCGTGGGGCTTCCGCTGGTCCTCAAGGACGACGGCACGGCGCGCGGGTTCACGCAGATATTGATGACGTACACACTGAGCGTCATCGCGGTGTTGCTGGGCTTATCCACGTTATGGCTCTCGTGCGGGACGCTGGCGCGGGACATCGAGGAATGCCAGATGCAGGTCGTGACGACCAAGCCCATCGCGCGCTGGCAGGTGTGGCTGGGCAAATGGCTGGGCATCATGTCGCTGAACGCGACCCTGCTGGCGCTCTCGGGCGGGGCGGTTTACGGATTATTGGTGTGGCGCGCGGCCAAATTGTCGCCGGAGCAACAATATATTTTGCAGAATGAGATATTCGCGGCGCGCGGGTCGGCGCACGAGCAGAATTACGACGCGGCTATCGAGCAGGCCACGGATGAATATTTGAAAGAACGCCTGAAGGAGCACCCGGAGATCAAAGCAGACCTGAAACAGGCGCGGGACCAGATGAAGGAACAGGTGAAAGCAATGTTCCAGGTGGTGCCGCCGGGGGCCATCCGCCCGTGGAAAATTCAGTTGGGCGCGAGCCAGTCGATGTTGCGCGACAAGCCGCTGTACCTGCGCGTGAAATTTAATGCCGCACAGAGCAGCACGTCCGGAACCTTTGATGCCTATTGGCGCATCGGCGTGGAAGGCGGGAAAAATCCGCCCTGGCAAAGCGAGTTGATGCAGCTCGCGCCGGATACATTCCACGAATTTGAGATCCCGCCGAACTTAGCCGATGAAAAAGGCGAGCTGACCATCCTGTTCCGGAACATGAACAACACGACGTTGCTGTTCCCGTTGGAGGACGGCATGGAGGTGTTGTACCCGCAGGGCGGTTTCGCCCCGAACTATGTGCGGGGATTGGGCATCATTTTTTGTTGGATGTCATTGCTGGCAGCGGTTGGACTGGCCTGCGCCAGCCTGTTGTCCTTCCCGGTGGCCGCGTTTGTTTCGATGGGCCTGCTCACGCTGGTGATGTTCAACGGCACGATGAGGGGCATCGTGGAGGAAGGACGTTATTTCACTTACAACGCGGAGGCCGGGGGGATGAAGGAACCGTCGTTCGTGGAGAAGGTGATCGTGCAATCGTTCCGCGGCATGCTGGTGGTCATCGATATGGTGTTGGACCATTCGCCCATCGATGCGTTGAGCCGCGGGCGGACGATTTCGTGGGGTGAATTGGGCCGGGCGTTCGCGCAGATCGTGCTGTTGATGGGCGGTATCGTCAGCGGGATCGGCATCTTTATCTTCAACCGCCGGGAACTGGCGACCGCGCAAGGCACCCAATGAGCCGGCACGTAAAAAAAATCCTGCTGGTGCTGCTGGCGGTGGCGCTGTTGTTCGGGTCGTCGCGCGTGCAGCAGGCGATGAACCGGGACCGCCAGGCGCTGGGCCTGACCACGGCGGATGTGTTGGAGAATGCGCCGCCGGTGCTCGCGTTCACAACGGTGGCGCTGGGCGGTTTTCGCGGGTTGATCTCGAACGCGCTGTGGATACGCGCGAACAACCTGCAGGAGAATGACAAGTTTTTCGAGGCGGCGCAGTTGGCGGATTGGATCACGAAGCTGGAACCGCATTTCCCGCAGGTGTGGGTGCACCAGGCGTGGAACATGGCGTACAACATCTCGGTGAAGTTCAAGGATTATCCGGACCGCTGGAACTGGGTGCAGCGCGGCATTGAATTGTTGCGCGACGAAGGCCTGAAATTTAATCCGAACGATGTGCTCATCCACCGGGAACTGGCGTGGCTGTTCCAGAACAAGATGGGCGCGAACCTGGACGACGCCGGGACGTTTTACAAACAGGCGTGGGCGTATGAAATGGCCCTGACTCTCCCCACCGGCCACCCGGATTTTGACCGGTTGCTCGACCCGCAGACGGACGAGGAAAAAGAGCGCGCGCGGGTCATCCGGGAGAAATATAAGCTCGACCCGGCCTTGATGAAACGTGTGGATGAACGCTGGGGCCCGTTGGAATGGCGGTTGCCGGATGCCCAGGCGATCTATTGGGGCAGCCGGGGCCTGGAAAAAGCCGCGGAGAATCCCACCAAGGTGAAGCGGGATGACCTGCTCATGTTGCATCGTGTCATTTACCAGTCCATGCAACTGGTGGTTCTGCGCGGACGGCTGGTGCCGGGTGTGGTCTCCAACACGTTCGACCTCGCGCCCAACCTGGACGCTATCCAAAGGACGAGCGATGCCTACGAAGAGGCCATCAAGGAGGACTTTGACGCCCGCGACTCCATCAAGCGCGCGCACCGGAACATGATCCGGATGGCGGTTTATTTCCTGTACCAATATAACCGCATGCGGGAAGCCAATGAATGGTTCCAGTATCTGGTCAAAAATTATCCGAACGATAATCTCATCACCGGCCGGAGTGGGACCAAGCCCACGGAAATGACGCTGGAGGAATATGCCGTGGCGCGCGTGCAGGAGGACGTCAAGGATGCTTCCCCTGAACGCACGAAGGCCGCCATCAGCGGATTGCTCGAACAATCCTATTATAACCTGGTCGTCGGTGAAGACGACCGCGCGGTCGGCTTCAAGAATCTGGCCCGTGCTGTCTGGCGCGCCTATCAAAGCAATGTGCCGGAGAACCGCATGTCCGCCACCGGCCTTCTGCCCTTTGAACAGATGAACCAGATGGTTTTGAACGCACTCCTCAGCCCCACCAGTCGCTGGCCCTTCGAGGTTCGCGCCATCCTCCGCAGCCGCTTGGGCATGGGTCCCGAAACACCACTGGCCCCCGAGCCCGAAACCACCACTACTGCCCCCACGGCAGTATCCACGAATTCACCGCTAAATAACCCCTAAACGAGGGGTTTGTGTCATTTTGTCCCGGATTTTCCGAAAGCCTGGACTTGACTCCCGCCGCCCCCTGCCGATAACCTCTTTGCAATGTCATTGAACATTCAACAAGTTGCTGTAGTACTGGTAGTCGTCGTAATCGACGATGCCGCGGCTTCTTGTTGTTAACGAAAATTTCAACATGAACCCACGGCTGGAAACGGCTGTGGGTTTTTTGTTACCCTCGCCGCCGGCCAAAACCTAAAGAAAGTATGAGCAAAGCAAGTGCAACTGACGCGAAGCGCAAAGGCGCCCGCAGCGAATCCCCTAAACCCGCCGCCCGCGCTGAAGTCGGCGCCGCCATGTTTGGCCGCGATATCTTCGTCGAGGCGCTGGAACGCGAAGGCGTGGAAGTCATCTTTGCCTATCCCGGCGGCGCGAGCATGGAGATCCATCAATCGCTCACGAAGTCCAAGATCCGCACCATTCTTCCGCGCCATGAGCAAGGCGGTTCATTCGCGGCGGAAGGTTATGCGCGCGTGACCGGCAAAGCCGGTGTGTGCATGGGCACTAGCGGCCCCGGCGCGACCAATCTCGTCACGGCCATCGCCGATGCGTACATGGATTCCTGCCCGCTCGTGGCCATCACCGGCCAGGTGACGCAGGCGATGATCGGGCGCGGCGCGTTCCAGGAGACGGATATGATCGGTGTCACGCTGCCCATCGTGAAGCACAGTTACCTGGTCACAAACATCAACGACATCCCGCGCATCGTGAAAGAAGCGTTTTACATCGCGCAATCCGGCCGGCCCGGCCCGGTGGTGATTGATTTCCCCAAAGACGTGCAACAGGCCAAGGCCCAGCCCGTGTGGCTGACGCTCGATCAGGTCAAGAAAGGCATGCGCGGCTATAACCAGCCCGACCTCAAGGCGGACGACCTCGCGTTGAACGAGATCATGGGCCTCATCGAAAAGGCTGAGCGTCCCGTGTTGTACTGCGGCGGCGGCATCATCACCAGCGGAGCGGCGGCGGAACTGAAAAAGTTTGCCGAAGCCACGAACATACCGGTGACGACCACTCTTATGGGTTTGGGCGGTTTCCCGGAAACGCATCCGCTCTCGTTGCGCTGGCTGGGCATGCACGGCTCCGCCGTGGCGAATTGGGCGGTCAACGGGGAATTTGAGCACCGCAAATCTTTCAACGACCCGATGGTGAAGATGAAGAACGGGGCGGACCTGTTACTCGCGTTCGGCGTGCGCTTCGATGACCGCGTCACCGGCAAATTCGAGGAATTCTGCAAGAGCGGCACTATTGTGCATGTGGACATCGACGCTTCGGAGCTGAACAAGAACCGCAAGGCGCATTTGCCAGTGGTGGGCGACATCAAGGACGCGCTCACGCGCCTCAACGCGATGCTCACCAAACGGCCCATCAACAAAAAACACACCGCGTGGCTCGACCAGATCGCTGAGTGGAGGAAGAAAGCGCCGTTCAATTATCGCATCACGCCTGAGATCGCCAACAGCGACCACATGGTGGACCACATGCAGGGCAAGGAAAGCGAAGTGATCCTGCAACAGATGGTCATTGAAGAACTTTACGAGCTCACCAAGGGCGAGGCGTACATCACCACCGGCGTGGGCCAGCACCAGATGTGGGCCGCGCAATGGTACAAATATAAATTCCCGCGCCAATACGTCAGCAGCCTTGGGCTTGGCTCCATGGGTTACGGTTTTCCCGCCGCGCTCGGCGTGAAGGTCGCCTTCCCGGACAAACAGGTCATCGACATCGACGGCGACGGCTCGTTCCTCATGAACATCCAGGAACTCGCCACCGCGCACGTGGAGAAGATCGCCGCCAAGGCCATCATCCTGAACAACCAGCACCTCGGCATGGTGGTGCAATGGGAAGATAATTTCTACGCCGGCAACCGCGGTCACACGTACCTGGGCGATCCCAAAGACCGCGCGGCCATCTATCCTGACTATGTCGCAGTCTGCAATTCGTTCGGGGTGAAATGCGAACGCGTCATGTTCAAGAAAGACCTACGCGCGGCCATCCAGCGCATGCTGGACGCCAATGAGCCCTATGTCCTCGACGTGGTGGTGCCTTACAGCACGCACGTGATTCCGTTCATCCCCGCCGGCAAGACCGTCGCGGACATGATCTGGAAAGCCTGAGCGAATCGATCAAAAATGAAAGCCGGAGGACAACGCTGTCCTCCGGCTTTTTTTATTTTGGTAGGGCCGTGTTGCTGCACGGCCCTGACTTCTTTCGCTATCCATTCTCCGAATATTACGACGGAGGGGCGTTTTGAAATTGAAATTAGGGCAGAGCAGCAGCTCTGCCCTACCTATTTATGGTAGGGCGGCGCTGCTGCGCCGCCCTGGCTTCTTCCGCTGTCCATTGTCCGCATGTAATTAAAAACCTTTTCCCTGCTTCCTTCATCCGCTAAAACCCTCCCATGACCGCTCCCTTCCGCGAGCTGGGCCGTCAAACCCCGGCCAAAGGCGTTCACATCATGTCTGGCTCTCCTTCTTGGGTTTTCCTTACCGTTTGCACTGAAAAACGCACCACATGGCTGGCCAAAAACACCGTCCAACACGCTCTCCATGACATTTGGCTGAACGCCGCCACCGCGTGGCTCGTAAGCGATTACCTGCTCATGCCGGACCACCTCCATTTGTTCTGTGCGCCATACGACTTAAAATTTAACATCGAACGTTGGATTGCTTTTTGGAAAGACCGCTTCTCTAAGATCCATCCGGATACCGGAACATTTCAAACCGGCGGATTTCATCACCGCCTGCGTGACGGCGAAAACTATTCGCAAAAGTGGCTATATGTTCGTGAAAATCCCGTCCGCGCTGGATTGGTGAAGGCCCCACAGGATTGGTCCTACTCCGGTCGCGTCCATGATATACGATGGACGGGCGATTGAGATTCGAAGTCAGGGCAGAGCAGCAGCTCTGCCATACCCATTAATCATTAACGGTAGGGCCGCGCTGCTGCGCGGCCCTGATTTCTTCCGCTATCCATCGTCCGTAAAATAAATGATCTTCAGGATTGGCCCTACTCTAGTCGCGTCCGTGATTTACGATGGACGGGTGTTGGAAATTCGAAGTCAGGGCGGCGCAGCAGCGCCGACCCTACCTATTATTAATGAAACAAGCCGGGCGGCAAAACAACTGCCGTCCGGCTTTTTGCTGACCGGGGTGACTCCGGTTCAACGAACGCGTTTGGGATAAAAAAAGCTGCCCAAACCCACGGCGCACAAGAGCGCGCCACCGATATACAGCCAAATGGTTTTATCCGTGGGTGAACCGGTCACAGCTTCTTTGATCTGTGAGCCCGCGGAGTCATGGGCCTGGCTGGCCCATACCAATAACATGATCCCTATCGCCAAACAGGCGAGTCCAATGAAACGTTGCATAGTATTTCCTTTTTTACTAACGGTGAATCGCCCTCCCTGTTCGTACCATACACCATAATCAGAGTTTGTCACCTGAATGATTGTTTGAGCCGCGTAACTCCGGCGGCTATCGTTCCGTCCTCATACCTTTATGGAATATCGCACTCTTGGTCGTACCGGTTGGAAAGTCTCCGCCATCAGCTTTGGCGCCTGGGCCGTCGGCGGCTCCTGGGGCGACGTGGATGACAATGAATCCATCGCGGCCCTTAATCGCGCGCTCGATAACGGCGTGAATTTCTTCGACACCGCCGATGTCTACGGCGATGGCCGCAGCGAACGGCTCCTGGCCAAGCTCCGCAAGGAACGCAAAGACCGGTTCTACGTGGCCACCAAAGCCGGGCGCCGCCTCAACCCGCATGTGACGGAAGGTTATAACCGCAAGAACCTCACCGCGTTCATCGACCGCAGCCTCAAGAACCTGAACACGGACACGCTGGACCTGCTGCAACTGCATTGCCCGCCCACGCCGGTGTATTATCTGCCGGAAACGTTCGGTGTGCTGGACAACCTCACCAAGGCCGGCAAGCTGCGCCATTACGGCGTGAGCGTGGAGAAGGTGGAGGAGGCGCTCAAGGCCATCGAATATCCGAACGTCAAAACGGTGCAGATCATCTTCAATATTTTCCGCCAACGACCCGCCGACCTGTTCTTCGCGGAGGCGCAGCGCAAAAAGATCGGCATCCTCGCGCGCGTGCCGCTGTCCTCAGGCATGCTCACCGGCAAGATCACGAAGGCGAGCAAGTTCGCGGCGGACGACCATCGCAAATTCAACCGGCACGGCGAACAGTTCGATCGCGGTGAAACCTTTTCCGGCGTGGATTACGAGACCGGCCTCAAAGCCGTCGAACAACTGAAGAAGCTCGTGCCGTCCGGCGCGACGATGGCGCAACTCGCGTTGAAATGGATCCTCATGCACCCCGCCGTAACCTGCGCCATTCCGGGTGCGAAACGGCCATCACAAGTGGATGAAAACATGGCCGCCGCCGACCTGCCGCGCTTGTCGCCCGCCACGATGAAGAAGATCGGCGCGATCTACGAGAAGCAGATCAAGCCGCTCGTGCATCATTACTGGTAAGCGGCCAGAATCCGCTGGACAAATCAATGGCCCGGGAGCACGGTGCGCTTGTGAAGACCTCCACATTCCTGGGCTGTGCTCTCGTTCTGATTGTTTCCACCGTGCGCGCTGCAGATGGTTCCGGCCCGGCCCTGGAGGACAACGAAAACCGCGCGGCCATCACTGCCATGCAGGGCAAGCCCGCGCCCGCGCTCGCGGTCAGCGAATGGACCAATGCCAAGCCGCAAACGCTCGCGGACCTCAAGGGCAAGATCGTGGTGTTGGATTTCTGGGCCACCTGGTGCGGCCCCTGCCTTGCCGCCGTGCCGCACACCAATGAATTGCAAAAGAAGTATGCGGACAAAGGTGTGGTGTTCATCGGCGTCTGCTGCCCGCGCGGTGGTGAAAAAATGGCGGAAACGGTCAAGAGCAAAGGCATCGAATACGCCGTGGCGCTGGATACGACGGGCGACACGTTCAAGTCTTACAAAGCGGATAGCTACCCGGATTATTTCATCATCGACCGCGCGGGAAATCTGCATTGGGGCGATGTCGTGAACAGCAACGTGGAAAATGCCATCGAGCAATTGCTGGAAGCGAAGTAGTCCTATTTCTCCGGAGGCGCATTGGTGTTCTGCGCGGGTTTGACGATCAGGAACTGGTTGCCGCGCACGAGTGTGCCCATGCGTTGGTTCGCGATGTCCAGCAGGTAGAGATAGCCGTTCGCCTGGAACACGCATTCGTTGCAGTCACCCACAAATCTTACGTCACCGACCCAAAACCGTGAATAATGTAATAGACCCGCGCTGACAAAGACCACCACCAGCGGGTCATCGTAACCGCCCCGGGTTATCCTCAGGTGGCTGCCTAATCCGCGCTCCGCAAACGCCGTCAGGTCCCCACACGTGTCCTGCCGATGTTGCGTCCCCCAATCGCTCAGCCTATCCATTGGGGGCATCGGCGCGGTTGACCCGTCCAGTCGTATCGCTTGGAATCCCTCGCTAACACTATTGGTATAAACCACCAATACTTCCGGATTTTTTGTCCAGCGCGTGTCTCGCGTCAGTTCTTTGACCGGCAGCGCCGGTTTCGTCGCCAAATAATACAACGGCGATAAGACAGCATAGGTAACGATGTTGGCCACCAATATACCCTTCCAAAGCGTCGCCCGCGCCATGTTGATCTCTTCCTGGTGAGCCCATCGCTCCGCACATCGGCCTTCCATGAACACTGTCACCGCAAAATACACCAACGACCCCACCGCCGCTGCCAGGGCGTATCGCGCAAAGAATCCCGGCATATCCTCGGGCAAAATCGCTGCATCGATGAATCCCACCAGCACAGCGGTCGGAACACCCGCCGCCAGTGACCAGCAATTGGCGCGCAGAGTAAGCCAGCACAGTTCCCGGAAAGGCTCTTTCCAAAACCACCGCAAGACCAGCGCCTCCACCACCACCTCAAACGCCAGCAAAGGAAGCAAAAAAATCATGCCTCCTACCATCAATAAGGGAAGATCGATGCCGTCAGCAAAGATGGGCTGCATGCCCACGAAGTTGCCAGACGCCCTCATATGCTCAACCTCCAAATGACCTCACGATTTTTCTTTTGCAGACGGTGAATTTTGTTTCATGCTGCCCGCGACGTAAGGCGCACGACCGTGAATCTCAAGGCACTTCCCAAGATCGACCTGCATCTGCATCTCGACGGCGCCATCCGCGTGCCGACCATTGCCGAACTGGGCCACGAACTCGGCATCCCGCTCCCCAGTTACGTCCCCAAAGAACTTAAAAAATTTGTGCAGGTGAACCGCGATTGCCGCAGTCTCACGGATTTTTTGAAACGATTCGAGGTGTTCTATCCCATCCTGCCGTTCGCCAAAACGCAGGAACGCATCGCGTACGAACTCTGCGAAGATTGCCTGCGTGACAATGTCATCTATTTCGAGGCGCGGTTCGCGCCCGCGCTGGCCACGAGCAAAACATTTACCATGGAAGATGCGGTCGTGGCCGCGCTGGAAGGCTTTCGCCGCGGCCAACGTGACTTCGGCATCCGTTGCGGCGTTATCCTGTGTTGCTATCGCAGCGTCTCGGTGCAGGAGAACATCGACACCGTGAAGCTCGCGCACAAGTATCGCGATAAAGGTGTGGTGGGCATTGACCTGGCCGGTGACGAAAATCATTTCCCGGCGATGCCCCATGCGGAGGCGTTCGCGTTAGCGCGCAAGCTGGACATCCCTATCACGATCCACGCCGGCGAGGGTGGTCATCCCGAGCACATCCGCGAAGCGGTGTTCGTGCACGGCGCGCAACGCATCGGGCATGGCGTGAGTCTGGAGAAAGATGGGGAGTTATTGAAAGCAGTGCGGGACAAAGGCATCACCTTTGAGATCTGCCTGACGAGCAACTTACAGACGTGCACCGTCCCCTCAATCCAAGCGCATCCCTTCAAAAAATTTCTCGATGAGAAGGTGCGCGTGACTTTGAACACCGACGACCCGCAGATCAGCGATATCACCTTGAGCCATGAATTCGAACTGGCCGTGCGGGAGTTTCATCTGAAGCCCGGCGATATACGGAAATTATTATTGAATTCCGCCGGGGCCGCGTTCGGTGATGAATCATTGCGCCAAAGCTTGATAGCAAGACTCGATAAAACGGCGGTTTAGCAAACAGCGCGAAGCGTCTGGAGTGCGGCGCTTTCAGCGCCGCTTTTCCATTTCCTCGCACAATCCACTTTATCAACGCTTTCGATTTTGCGATGTTTTTCAGATGGACTTAGCGGCAGGCCAATCGTCTGAGCCTTTGCGACCAAACACGTTCAAGCTGCCATCCAGTCCACTCGCAGATTTAAAAAGCCAACCACCTAAAGATTGGCCGCATGCGCCTGTTCATCGTATCGCCGATAATGCGATATATTTTGTCACCGCAGGGACTTTGCATAAAAAGCACTTGTTTGATACACCTGTGAAACGCGACGTGTTTGAGCGCCTTTTACTCTCTTTAGCCCGTCAGAATAGTTGGCAATTGGAGGCGTGGGCCGTTTTTTCCAATCATTATCACATTGTGGCGCGCGGTAATCCTGGTTCGCAAAATCTCGGCGAGTTTCTCCATGATCTGCACGGTGTTTCTGCGAACGAACTGAACAAGTTAGATGGGATTAAAAAGCGAAATGTCTGGTTTAATTTTCGGGATACTCGACTGACTATTCAACATAGCTATCTGGCCCGGTTGAAGTATGTCCATCAGAACGCGGTTAAACACAAACTTGTAGCGGTTGCGAATCAATATCCCTGGTGCTCCGCGGCGTGGTTCGAACGCATAGCATCTCCCGCCCAGGTAAAAACGATTTACAGTCTTAAGATCGATCGCATAAAAGTGGAAGATGATTTTTAATGGCCAAAGCGGCGGGATGAACCGCCACACTCCAGACGCTTCGCGCGATTTGGATGATAATCCTTTCTATGACCACCATCGAAATCTACGTCACGCCGTTCTATAACTCCGAAGGCCCGCAGATAGACATCGGCCCTTTCAGCGAAGGGCTGGCCACGACGGACGAGGCCACCTTCGTTTCCACCATCCACAAAATGAAAGTGGCCTGGAACAAACTGAATTTTGTGGAGATGTATGTGGCGGCCATCCGCTTGTACGACCACGGTTTTCGCAAGGAATCCGTCTATTGGTTTTATTCGGCGCAATATCGCGCGCGGCTTTTCAGCGCGGTGTTGGGTGAGAGCCAAGTGGGCGGCATGGGTGCGCCCGGTTTCGAGCTGGCCTCCGCTGCCGGAGCCTTTCATCAATTAGCCGGCCCGTACATCAACGGTTATGCCTTCGGCGACCTGAAACATTTGACCAATGTGTTGCAACAAGTCGTCCGCGAAGGCGCGAGCGTGCCGGATTTCAAAGCGATGCATCCGCGCGTCGCGTTCAAAGACAACAGTGATTGGGAAAAGCTTAACCGGGTAGTAGGGGAAGGCCTCGGACAGATGATCGGGATGTTGAAAGAGCAGGGTGGCGAAATCAGTCGCCAGCGGGTCGAAACGGGTGCGGCGGCGCAGTTTGACAAATTACCGGATAAACCTTTGCCTGCCTAACCGTTATGCATGAGGGCTAATGCACGCCCATTTTCCCTTGGGCAAAACTCGTCCTTAAGATAGGATTTCCCGGCGCACAACCCCATGAAAGCCGTACTTACCGCGGGAAATTTCATTGCCGTTTTAGTGCTGGCCTTTGCTTTCAAGGTCTCCGCCACGGACGCGCCCAGTGCTTCCTTGCAGATCAATAACGGAACGAACACGGCCAGCGTGAAGGTGTCCGACGCGTTCAATCATGTCTGGGTGGTAGAGAGCTCCAGCAATCTTGTGGACTGGGCGGAAGTGGGAACATTGAAGTTGCATAATGGCAACTTCGCCCGGTCGTTCGCCAAAGACCCAGCCTCGTCCATCCTATACTTCCGCGCATTCGCTGATTCGTCGCGGCAGGACATCCTGAGCATGGTGACGAACGCATTGTTGCTGCCGGCGACGCCCTTCAATTATGCATCACCTGACTTGCCATTCAGATTCGTTGGCGATGTCGTCGGCCAGGATACTATGCCGTCCACGAACCTCACGACGGATGCGGGCGCGACGCTTGGCCGCGCATTGTTCTACGACAAACGGCTTTCCTCGAACCAGATGGTGTCGTGTGCGTCCTGTCATAAGCAGGCCAATGGCTTTGCCGACCCGAGCCCGTTCAGCGCGGGGTTCAACGGTGCGCTGACCTTGCGAAATTCCATGGGCCTCAGCAATGCGCGCTGGTCCTTGCGCAAAAAGTTTTTCTGGGATGAACGCGCCGCTACCCTCGAGGACCTCGCTTTGCAACCGATCCAGAATTCCATCGAGATGGGCCTGCCGCTGGACATGCTCACGAACCGGCTGGCGGCCGAACCGTTTTATACGAACCTTTTCGCAGAGGCGTTCGGTTCGCCAGACATCACGACCAATCGCATCAGCCAGGCGCTTGCGCAGTTCATCCGCTCCATCGTCAGCGTGAGATCGAAATTTGATGTCGGGTCCGCGAGCAATTTCGTTAACTTCACCGTCCAGGAGAACCAGGGACGGTCGCTCTTCCAGGCCTTAAGCTGCAGCCGTTGCCACGTCACGGACAATTTTTCCAGCGGGCCCAAGCCTGAGAACAACGGTTTGGAATTTCCGTTTGTGGACCTGGGCATCGGCGCTATCACCGGGAGCAGTTTTGACGACGGCAAATTCAAACCGCCCTCCCTGCGCAACATCGAGCTGACCGCGCCCTACATGCATGACGGCCGCTTCACGAACCTTGAACAGGTCGTTGAATTCTACAATTCCGGCGTGGTCAGCAATGCGAACCTCTCCGCGTCGTTGCGCGAGGGAAATAACGGCCCGCCGCGCCGCCCGAATCTGTCACCGCAAAGCAAAGCCGCGCTGGTCGCGTTCCTTAAGACGCTCACCGATACGAACCTGGCCACGGACGTAAAACTTTCCGACCCATTCAATTACGGCGATTGACCTCGTGAGTTGACACGGCGGTTTGAAAACGTTGAACTGCGTTCATGTTCCAGTTCGAGCCGAACTACAAATGGTCGCTGGTCGCCTTTGGCCTTGTCGCCGGCAGCATCCTGCTGTCCTGGATCGCGGGCATCATCATCGGCGGGTTCAAGATGGGCAGCCTGGAACGGCGCGTGCAACACCGGCTCACGCGCGAGGAATATCCCCTCTTCTGGGAACGCATGTGCCAGCGCCTCTGGCAACTGGGTTTCCAGGCCAACAGTGAAAATATGTATGTGCAAAGCGGTTCGCAATACGGTGACCTTGCCTCGCATACCCACGCCAAAACCAAGAAGGAATTCCGCGTGGGCGTGATGGACAGCGGCGATGCCGTGGTCCTGGAGCTGACGTTGCGCTATCTCGACCCCATCGTGGGCGATACGGGCGAATCAGCATATCGCGATGGCGTGCTGGATTTTTTGGCCGGCAAGACCGAGCGGATGGAAGTGGTCCCCAACCGGAGTTTTGGCGCGGTGTGCAGCGTTGTGGAAGGCATCGTCGCGTGCGGAGCCCTGTTTTACCTGCACTCGCGCGGTTGCACGCCGTTGTGGCCCACGATCGTGACCGTGACCAGCGCGGGATTCATCATCGGCGCACTGGCGGCCCTGGCCATCCGCAGAAAACCCATGGAATTAAAAGGCCTGGGCCTCGCCGTCGCCGGGATGGCCTTCAACGCCGCCGCCGCCCTCGGCTCGTTTGTCCTGAAGTGAGTTAAGTTTCCCATTTTCATCCGCCCGATTTTATTCCATTTTCTCCGCTGAGAATTTTTATGGCTGAAAAACCCAGGCAAGTTTACGACGAGAGCAAGATCAAGACGCTCAGTTCCCTTGAGCACATCCGCCTCCGCACGGGCATGTACATCGGGCGCATCGGCAACGGCAACCATGCCGATGATGGCTGTTACGTGCTGCTCAAGGAGGTCGTGGACAACGCCATCGATGAATTTATCATGGGCCACGGCAAGGACGTCGAGATCACCATCGATGAAAACAAGGTCAGCGTGCGCGATTACGGGCGCGGCATCCCCCTGGGCAAGGTCGTGGATTGCGTCTCCAAGATCAACACGGGCGCGAAATACAACGACGACGTGTTCCAGTTCAGCGTCGGCCTCAACGGCGTGGGCACCAAGGCGGTCAATGCACTCTCCAAGAACTTTTTCGTGCGCAGCCATCGCGACGGCGAATTCGCCGACGCTTCGTTCAAGGTCGGCAAACTCAAGAAAGAGGACAAAGGTAAGACCAAAGAGCCCAACGGCACGTTCATCGAGTTTGAGCCGGACCCCGACATCTTCAAGGACAGCCAGTTCAAGATGGAGTTCGTCGAGCGCCGCTTGCGCCACTACAGCTACCTGAACACGGGGCTGAAGTTGATCCTGAACACCTCCACGTTCCCTGAGCCGAAGATTTTCCAATCGCGCCACGGCCTTATGGACCTCGTCATGGAAGACCTGGGCAGCGACGGCAGCGAACCGATGTATTCGCCGCTGCATTACGCGGGCAAGACGCTGGAGTTTTGTTTCACCCACAGCAATTCACGCTACGGCGAGACGTTCTATTCCTTCGTCAACGGCCAGTACACCAGCGACGGCGGCACACACTTGAGCGCGTTCCGCGAAGGTTTGCTCAAAGCCGTGAACGAACACTGCAACGGGAAGTTCGAGGGCGACGACGTCCGCGAAGCGATGGTCGGGGCCGTAGCTATCCGCTTGAAGGACCCCGTGTTCGAATCGCAGACCAAGAACAAGCTTGGCAATACGGAGATCCGCACTGAACTGGTCAACAACGTGCGTGAGGAGTTGTTGCACTTCTTCCAGCGTAACAAACAGATCGCCGACACCATCATCGCGAAGGTCAAGGACACGCAGGAGTTGCGGAAGGAATTGCAGAACGTGAAGAAGCTGGCCCGCGAACGCGCCAAGGCCATCACGCTCCGCATCCCGCAGCTCAAAGACTGCAAAAATCATTTCGACCGGAAGAAAGAAAAGGGCAAAGGCACGATGGTCTTCATCTGCGAAGGCCAGTCCGCTGCCGGGTCCATCACCAGTTGCCGCGACGTGAACAACCAGGCCGTGTTCGTGCTCAAGGGCAAACCGCTCAACGTTTGGGACCTCAAGCGCGACATCATGTATAAGAACGATGAGATGTATAATCTCATGCAGGCGCTCAACGTGGAGGACAACACCGAAGGCCTGCGTTACGAGAAGGTCATCCTCGCCACCGACGCCGACGTGGACGGCATGCACATCCGCAACCTGATGATCACCTATTTCTTCCGTTTCTTCGAGCAACTCGTCCACGACGGCCACGTCTATGTTTTGGAGACGCCGTTGTTCCGCGTGCGCAACAAAGAGAAAACCATCTATTGCTACAGCGACGCCGAACGCGAGAACGCGTTAAAAGAATTGGGCGGTAAACCGGAGATCACGCGGTTCAAAGGTTTGGGCGAGATCAGCCCCAAAGAATTCGCGCAATTCATCGGCAAACAGATGCGCCTGAGCAAAGTCGAATACGCGCCGCGCGCCGAATCCGGCCCCATCTTCACGTTCTACATGGGCAAGAACACCCCCGAGCGCAAAGATTACATCATGGAAAAGCTCGTCGTGCCGGTGGAGGATTGATGCCGCTTACGGCAGATTCGAACACTCATGGCGGGCGAGCGCGCTCGCGAGCCTTAAGGTAAGGACGGACCGCTGGGCCGTCCGTTCAATTCCTGTAGGAGCCGACGTGAGGAGGCTCTGACCACAATTGGTTGTTGGATGTTCGATGTTGGTTTGTTGGATGTTTCCCATCAACCCAGCTTGTTTCCTGTCTTCATGGCTTCCTTATTCCAGAAACAAAAAGCCGGGAGAATTTTTTAGATTTCCCGGCGGTGTTAGTTTGGTGGCGACCTGGCCTTCCAGTCTTTAATGGTTTTCATCATTGGGCCTGGGCCAGTTGAGTTTCCGTACCGGCTTCCCAACCGCCGCCGAGGGCTTTCACCAACAGGATGGTGGAAACCGCCCGTTGCCCGCGCAGTTGTGTGTCCTGCCGCTCCGCCTGCAACGCCGCGCGTTGCGCATCGACGACCTCGAGGTAACTCGAAAGTCCCTTTTGATAACGCTCATTCGCCAGGCTCGCGGTGTCGCTGGCCGAAACCAGCGCGCGATTCACCGCTTCGCCTTGCGCTGAAAGCGTGGTGAGGTCGGACAATGAATCCTCCACTTCGCGGAACGCGTTCAACACCGTGCCGCGATACCCCGCCAGCGATTGGTCATAACGCGCTTCCGCGGCCTTGAGGTTGGCGCGATTGCGTCCGCCTTCAAAGATGGGCAGATGCACACTCGGCCCCACCGACCAGAATTTGCTCCCGCCGCTGAACAACGTGCCGAGGTCGGCGCTCGCCAATCCCGCCGTGCTCGTCAGTTTGATGGTCGGGAAGAACGCCGCCTTCGCCACGCCGATGCGCGCCGAAGCCGCCGTCAGGTTTTGCTCCGCTTCCACCACATCGGGGCGGCGCTGCAACAATGTGGACGGCAAGCCCGCCGGTATTTGCGGCGGCGGCACCGTTCCCTCGCGCGCCGCGACCGTGAACGTCGCCGGCGCTTCGCCGCACAACACCGCGAGCGTGTGTTCGATCTGCGCGCGCTGGCGGATGATGGCGTGCAATTCCGCTTCCACGTTCGCCTGTTCGGTGCGGGCGCGGGTCACGTCCACTTCGTTGATGAGGCCGGCCTTATTGCGCGTCTCCTGGAGTTGCACCGCGTCCGCGCGCAAGGCGATGGTCGCCTCCACGATGGCGCGTTCGCGGTCCAGCGACCGGAGCGATTGATAATTCCGCGCCACATCGGCGGTCAACGTGAGCAACACCACCTGCAGGTCCGCGGCAGCCGCAGCCGTATCGGCATTGGCGGCCTCCACGTTGCGACGGATGCGGCCCCACACATCCAGTTCGTAGCTGAAGTCGACCGACGTATTGAAGTCTTCGGTCTCGAGCTTCAGCGGCACACTGGAACCGTTCTCACTGGCGCGGCTTTTCGCATAAGAACCATTCGCACCGATGTTCGGGAACAATTCCGCTTTGCTGACCCGGCCCAACGCGCGGGCTTCGGATACCCGGGCCACGGCGCGCTTTAAGTCCTGGTTCGCCGCGACCGCCTGCTTCTCCAGCGCATCCAGCGCCGGATCGTTGAAGATGGTCCACCATTCGGTCGGCAGCACCATCGCGTTGCTGGTCACCGCCGCTTCCTTCCATCCGGTCGGAGCTGCCACAGCGGGCCGTTTATAATCGGGGCCGACGGCACAACCGGCCAGGGCGCTCAGCACCAGGCCGAGCATGATGTTCAATTGGATACGGTTCACAGTGAGCCTTTCGCTTTAGCGAGTTGCTTGGTCTGGTTGTCGTTGGTTTTCGGCGCGACCGAAGCCACGTCTGATTTCACGAACAGGTCCACTTGCTGGCCGACGTACACCGGGCGATCCGCCGGGCGTGAGAAGGAGTAGATGACCTGCAACACGCGGGTATCCACGCGTTCGGTGCTGCCACCGGTGAGCGAGACTTTCGGAACGACATACGGTTCGATGCGCACGAAGTGCAGTTCGATGGGTTGTGTCGTATCGCCTTTCACGTAAGCCGTAGCACCCTGGCCCGGTTGCAACCGGGGCGCGTTCTGTTCATCCACATCAGCGCGCACCTGGAGATGTTCCACATCGCCGAGTACCACCGCCGGGTTCTTGGGCGTGACGGAAGCGTATTCACCGGCGCGGATGCTCACCTGTAGGATGGCACCATCGCGCGGTGCGCGCACCGTCAGGCGGCTGAGGCAGACGAGGTCCTGGCCCACCTGGGCTTGCGCGGCGTCGAGTTGCGCCTGCGCGACCGCCACATCGTTCGCGCGGGTGCGGACTTCGTCCTGGCTCACCGCGCGGGAATCATTGACGTTCTTGAGCAACGTCAATTGATCGCGCAACCGTGCGAGCGTGGCCGAGGCGACCCGTGCATTGGCGATGTCCACTTTGAGACGGGCGCTGATCTCCCGGTCATCGAGAGTGAAGAGCGCGTCACCTTCTTTCACGTTGTCCCAAACTTTCACGTGCACCTTGGTGACCAGGCCGGCCTCCGGCACGCCGATAGACACGTTTTCGCTCAGCGCCTCGATGATGCCCGAAGCGGCGACACTCACTTCGTACGGCTTGGCCGGCGGATCGATGGGCGGTGCAGGCACGGGTGATTGGTTGTTCATGCGCGCCACCAGCGTGGTGGTCGCGGCGATGCCGGCGATGGCGAGATAGAATGTAGCTTTTTTGAATAACATAATTTTCCTTTCAGTTTTGGTTGTTGGTTTCATTGATATCCGTGTGATCGATGCGGCCGTCCTCCATGTGCGTCATGCGGTCAGCGTATTTAAAGATGCGGTTGTCGTGCGTGACGATGATCACGCAACGGTCCGGCTTGGCGGCGACGTTCTTCAAGATCTCCATGACCTTCGCGCCGTTCTCGCTGTCGAGCGCGGCAGTGGGTTCGTCGCAAATGATAAGTTTCGGGTCATGCACCAGCGCGCGGGCGATGGCCACGCGCTGCTGTTGGCCGCCTGAAAGCATGTTCGGGCGATGATGCATACGTTTGCCCAGACCGACGGTCTCCAGCATCTCCGCCGCTTTCTTTTCCGCGACAGCAGCCGAGTGGCCCTGGATGCGCAACGGTACGCTCACGTTCTCGATGCAATTGAGCGTCGGGATGAGATTGTATTGCTGGAAGATGAACCCGATGTTCGCGGCGCGGAATCGCGTCACCGCTTTCTTGTCCATGCTGTGCAGCGGCGAGTTGAACACTTCCACTTCGCCGCGGTCGATGCCGAGCGTGCCGGCGATGACGCTGAGCAACGTCGTTTTGCCACAACCCGACGGGCCCACCAGCATGAGCAGCTCACCCATGCGCGCCTCGAAATCCACTTGTTTGAGGACTTCGGTCCGGGCATCACCCTGGCCGAATCCTTTGCACACCGTTTTGGTAATGACTGCGATATTTTTCATATTTTATTTTTGTTGTTCGTTACGCGTCTGTTGTAACTCGCTATTGGAAAACCGAAAATAGTGCTTCGGTATTACGCGGGTTTAGCGGCTGGTTGCGGCCAATTGGCCTTGTTGCGTGCGTTGCACCACCTCGGCGGCGATCTTCGACGCTGTCTGCTTCACATTGCGGTCCAGGTCTTTCCCGGCCAGCACGAACCGCGCAGCCGCTCCCGCCGGACACAGCACGATCATCGCCCCGGCCCCGGGCGCTTTGCCGCTGTCGGCGGTCGTGTTCAATTCGTAGAACCGGCGCGGTTCGCCCTGCGAGAGGTCATTGATATCCACCAACACCTGCAACTCCGTCTTGCCCGCGCCGAACCCGATGACCGCGCGATGCAACTGGTTGCCCTGGCTCACATCCGTAAACACGCCGCGCACCAGCCAGCCGTTCGTAGGAACCGACCCCCGGCTCGCGAGGCGGCGTGTTGTAAATCCAGCTTTGTTAAGGTCCTTCACCAACGACACGCTCATGGCCTCAACTAACTCGCGCGCGAGCTTCTCCGGATCTTTCGCCTGCCCGGGTAACGGCGGCAAAATGTCCCCGAGCGGACCGGGCATCGGCGGCAGTGCGGGCAACGCGCCGCGTTTTTTCTTGATATTGGCCGCGTCGAGGTCGAAGTCGGCCACGTAAACCACCGCGGGTTTACCGGTCGGGGCGACGCCGACATCACGTCGCTCAGAGACTTTAGCCGTGCCACAACCGCAGAGGGTCGCGGAGAGGATGAGCAGCGGCACCGTGAAGCGGACTTGCCGCCAGTTGATTGAGATTTGTTTTTTCATATATGATTTAGTGAATGGTTGATGGTTGGTTTAGCCGCGGAACACGACGGCGGGTTCAAGGTTTTTGATCTTGCGGATGCCGAGCGACGCGGCGAGCCAGCAGATGAATAGGATGGCGATGAGCGTGATGACCGGCAGTTGCCACGGGAGAAAGAACGGAGGCATGCCCTTCTCCAACACGACCAGCCCGAACAACGTCGCCAATCCAACGCCGCAGCCGTAACCGATCAGCCCGACCGTCAGCGTTTGGAGCATCACCATGCGGGCGAGCACGCGGTCAGAGGCGCCCATCGCTTTAAGCGCGCCCAGGTTGCGCAGGTTTTCCAGCACGAACGAATAGAACGTCTGGCTGCAGATGGCTAAACCGACGATGAACCCGAGCAATACCGTCGCGCCGAACGCGACCGGGATGCCGGTGTTCTTGATGAACCACCACACGGTGACCCAGAAAAATTCGGTTTTCGTGTAAGCCTTGAGACCCGTGGCGGCACTGATGCGACGCGCGACCACTACCGCGTCCTGGCCCGGTTCCGCGCTCGCGAGCACGCAGGACAACATCTTGCGCATGCTCGGCGCGTATTGCACCGCCTGGTCGTAGGTGGTGAACAGGTAGGGGTTACCCGAGAACGACATGCGCGATTTGCAGATGCCCACGACGCGCGCTTCATGGTCATTGATCTCAAAAACATCGCCCACGCGGATGGGCCGGTTCGGGTCGAGGCTCAATTTTTTCGTGCCGTATTCATCAATGATGACCGTGTTCGGCAGGCGCAAGTCTTCTAATTTACCTTCCACCATCTCGGCCGGCGCGCCGGCGAACGTAGTGGAATCGATGCCGATCAACTGCACGAATTTGAACGATCCATCGCGCATGCGCGTGCGCAGGTTGCCCTGGTAGAACGGCGCGGCCCACGCCACGCCTTCCACGGAACGCACCCGGTTCATGTCCGTGTCGCGCATGGACTCAGTGTCATTGACCTGTTCCACCATGGGGTCGACCACCCAGATGGGCGCGCCGACGTTATCGAGCGTGGAACCGGTCCATTGCATGATGCCGCAGAAGATCGCGGCTTGTTCGGTCATCAGCAGCGACGCGAACGTGAGGCCGCTGATGAGCATGATGTATTTGGCGCGGTCGCCAAGGAGCATTTTAAGAGCGAGGTCTAACATAATATTTTTGGGTTGGGGTTAAGGTTTAGTAACGCACCGGCTGATGCATGGCGCTGTCGAGGTAATCCCCGCCACTGGCGAGCCAGTCCGCAAATTCTGCTTCGCGCAACGCAGCCAGCATCGCGCGCCGGGTGAAGCAGCTTTCGCGGCGCAGGACCGGCAGCGAGATGCGGATCGGCCGGCGGCGCTTGCGCGCTTCGACGATACGGAGGAAGGGTGTTTGTTTCCGCGACCCGAAAGTCGCGCCGTTGTTTTCGTTTTCGATATTTTTCGTTTGCATGCGCGCAGTTGTACGCGCACTTCGCGAAACCGAAAATAGTGCTTCGGTATTAGCCGTTGAAACCAGCGATGCGGGGAAGACGCAGGAGCGTGGCGCAACCACAACGCGGGCAAAGCCGTTTCAGGCCGGTCGCATCATGGCGCGCTTCGGTGAATTTTCCACGCCAGCCGCAGGGAGAAGCACTGGCGCCGGCGTAATCGTGGATGCAGAACACATCGCATTCCGGCCACGGCAGAAGCGGGCCGGCGGAAGCAGTATTAGCGATGTTGTCGTTCACAGTACCAGTGTCCGCCACTGTCCCGAACCGGGCCATAATACTTTAGTATTACACGCGCGGTTTGCTCTTTCACCGGCTCCGACGCTGCGTACACTGCACGCAAATTCGATGACCATTCCAGACCGCATCCTGTTACACGTCGCCATCGGCGCAGGCATCATGATCGCCGTGGCTACGGGCGTGACGTACGAATTGGTCTATAACGGCGTCAAGCAACGTGACCTGAACCATCTGGATGTCTACGTCGCCGAGCGCGCGCGACGCGAAGAAGGCGGCTTCAGCAAAGTGCGCGAGAATCTCACCCTCGTGCGCGGCCAATTCCTCAAGCGCCTCGAAACCATGCCCGCCGACGGACTTGAAACAAAATGGAACGAACGCTTCCAGTTGTTCCCCGACGGCGCGTGGCGCAGCTACGAAAAATTTGCGGACGGTCGTAAATACTCGACCATGTGGGCGCACAAAGATTGTGTCCTTACACCCGAGCTCAAGCGACAGGTCCTTTGCGCACAGGATTTGTGCGATGAATTGTTGCCCGGCTGGGTGGATGTTTTTCCCAGCGTCTATTTTGTTTTGCCCGGCTGGCTGAACATCGGTTACGACCCGCGCATCCCCAGTTGGGTCTGGCAGACCCCGGCGGATTATAGCGCCACCAATCTCGAATGGTTCATGCTCGCGATGCCCAACACTGTGCCGGAGGATCGCATCACCTATACGGGCGTCATCGAAGAGCCCACCACCAAGATCCCGTTGGTGTCGGTCTATATTCCTATCCTGCAGGACGGCCATTTCATGGGTTCCATCGGCCATGACCTTTCGCTCGCGCGCTTGATGGAAGAAACCGCCAAAGCCGAAATCCCGGGCGTATCGCATGTGATTTTTCGCAGCGACGGCCGGTTGATCGCGCATCCCACACGCCGCAAAGATATTCTCGCGAGCAAAGGCGAGTTGCGCATGCAATCCAGCGGCGAACCCGCGTTGGAAAGCTTGTATCGTGCCGTGAGTGGCCGCAAAGAAGCGCGTTTTTCCGGGTTCGACGAAGTTAGCGGCCTCTATTACTCCGTGGCCCGGTTGAACGGTCCCGAGTGGCTGTTCCTCACCACGCTGCCGCGCGAATTGTTGCAACGCCAGGCCTTCAAGTCCGCCCAATGGGTCTTATGGTCCGGCCTCGTCTCGCTCGCGCTGGTGCTGGGTTTTCTCGCCACGACTCTTCGTCGCCAGATCGCGCATCCACTCGTGGAACTCACGCGCGCCACCAAACAGATGAGCGCGGGCAGCGTCCATGCGCGCGCCCGGGTGCTGCGCCGCGACGAATTCGGCGAACTGGCCGGCGCGTTCAATGAGATGGCCGCGGGCATTGCACAACGCGACGCCGACTTACAGGCGGAAAAAGCTTCCCTTGAACGCCGGGTGGCTGAACGCACCGCGGAGTTGCGCGAAAGCGAGGCCCGTTTCAGCATGGCCTTCCAGACCAGCCCCGTGCTCATGACCATTGCCCGGCTGGAAGACGGGCGGTTCATCGAGGTCAACCCCGCTTTCATCCAGCATATCGGGGTGACCCGCGAGCAGATCATCGGCCGCGATTCCAAGGAACTGGGACTCTGGGTCGATCTGGATGCGCGCGCGGAATTTTTCGGGAAATTGAAACAGGACCGCGTCATCCGCAATGTCGAATGCAGCATCCGCACGGCCCGCGGCTCCATCCACACCATGTTGCTCTCGGGTGAGATCATTGAGATCAACCGGCAACCGCACTTGATCACCTTCGCGCTTGATATCACGCAGACCAAGCAGGCGGAAGCCGAACTCCAGAACGCCCTCGCCAAAGAACGGGAACTGAACCTTCTCAAAAGCGATTTCGTGGCGCTCGTCTCGCACGAGTTCCGCACGCCGCTCGAGATCATCATGTCCTCCGTGGATAACCTGGACCGTTACCACGATCGCTTGCCGCCGGAGAAACGCGAGCAGTTGCTCAAGACCATCAACAAATCAGTGCGTCGCATGGCCGGGATGATGGAGGAAGTGTTGGTGCTGGGCCGCGTCGAATCCGGCAAGATGGAATTCAAACCGGAATCGTTCGACCTTCCCGGCTTCTGCCAGCGCATCGTGGAAGAGATACAATCCGTCACCAATCGCCGTTGCCCCATCGAAGTGCAGACCGAGGGCGTTCCATCGACAGCATTCGGCGACGAAAACGTGCTGCGCCATATCCTGAGTAATCTACTGTCGAACGCGGTGAAATATTCGCCCGAAGGCCAAACGGTTGGTTTGAAAGTGATGCAAAACTGGACGAACGCCGTTTTTATTATCAAGGACAAAGGTTGTGGCATTCCCGAAGCTGATTGCGAGAAATTATTCCAAGCCTTTCATCGCGGTAGTAACGTACGACAAGTGCCGGGTACCGGTTTAGGCTTGGTCATCGTAGCGCGATGTGTTCAGATTTATGGTGGCCGGATTGAATTCTCAAGCGTGGAAGGCCAGGGCACGGAATTCACGGTCACACTCCCGTTGTTCATGAAGGCGACATGAAAAAAATTCTCGTTATCGAAGATGAAGCGGAAACGCTCTCGAATCTCGTGCTGATGCTCGAGATGGAAGGATTCAAACCGTTCTCCGCCCCCAACGGCAAGATCGGCGTCGCCACCGCCAAGCGCGAATTGCCCGACGTCATCCTGTGTGATGTCTCCATGCCTGAACTGGACGGCCACGGCGTCCTCGAAGCGTTGCGCGCCGACGCCAAAACGGTTTCCATCCCGTTCATCTTTCTCACCGCGCGCGGCGATAAAAAAGACCTGCGCATCGGCATGAACCTGGGTGCGGACGATTATCTCACCAAACCCGCGAGCGCCGAGGACGTGCTCTCCGCCATCCGCGCCCGGCTCGACCGTCATCAGGAAAAAGAACACGCAGCCCAGGCCAAAGTGGTGCCGAATTTTGATTCCGCCAAACCGCTGGAAGACTTGGGCCTCACCCCGCGCGAAGCCGAAGTCCTGCTCTGGATCGCCCAGGGAAAATCGAACGGCGACATCGCGACCATTCTCGGCTGCGCCGAAAACACGGTGAAAGTCCACATCGCCCGTATCTTTGAGAAACAGGGCTTCGAGAACCGCAACGCCGCCACCGTCCGCGCTTTGGAAGTCTTAAGCACTCCGGCAAAGAAAAAATGACGGATAGTCTCCGTCGGGGAAAACTATGCAATTTGCTCGGCAATTTGCCGGTTTAATGGCTTGCGTTTTATCCACTTCCGTTTAGAAACGCTCTGGCTTAATCCGATTTATCATGAAGCGTAATCCCTGCGGGCAGAGTGTCGCGCCCATCTTGTATCGACTCGCCACCATTATTTTCATCGTGTTGTCATTGGCAGCCGACACCGCTTGGGCCACCACCGGCACAACGGGCACGGGTGCTTCGTTCGATAATCGCCAGCCGTCCCTTGCCATCCGTTACATCATCTGCACCCAGGGATTTTTCCCGGGGAGCGGTGATGGCAGTATCACGTCCTCAAACCGCGCGGATGGCTATCTCGGTGAGATCCGGGCGGTCGCCTATGATTTCGCGCCACAGGGCTGGGTCTTTTGCGAAGGCCAGGAGCTGGGTATCTTTGCAAACATTGCGCTGTTCAGTTTGATGGGAGACACCTTTGGCGGCGATGGCATCAGCACTTTCAGATTGCCGGACTTGCGCGGACGGGTACCCATCGGCGCCGGTCAAGGCCCGGGCTTGCCGGAATATTTTCTGGGAGGCACCAATGGGTCCGCACAGACGGCGTTGACCGTCAGCAATCTGCCGGCTCACACGCATTCGGTGCCGGGCGGCAACACGGCATCAACGGGCAATGGTGTGCCGCTTGATAACCTGCAACCCTCGCGAGGGTTGAACTTTTTTATCGGGGCCAACAGCGACATCCTCATCGCCGTCTATAACTTCCAGCCGGATGGTTACGCCCTGTGTGATGGCCGGACGCTACCCATCACTGGCAACGAGATGCTTTTCGGCAAGATCGGGACGAATTACGGCGGAAACGGCACGACGAATTTCAAGATTCCCGACCTGCGCGGGCGCGCGGTGATCAATGAAGGCCAGGGCATGGGCTTGAGCGCGTATGTCCGCGGCCAGGCCTCAGGGATTGTAAGCAATACCGTAAGTGTAGGACAGATGCCCGCGCATACCCACACGATCACTGGCGGCAATACCGGCTCCACCGGCGGGACGAACGCGGTGCTGGATAACCGGCAACCGACATTGGGTTTCAAATGGCTCATCTCGTTCACCGGTATTTATCCAACACCCGGTTCCGAGATCGGCCAATGGCCGTCGATCGGCGAAATCCGTATCATCGCCGGCACCACGTTGGAAGAGCCGAACCCGAATGATTATCGTCCGCTCGATGGGACGCTCTATGACCCGAACGTCGACAACACCCTCTTCAATCTCATCACCACCACTTACGGGGGCAATGGGACCACCACCTTTGCCGTGCCGGATATGCGGTCGCGTGTGGCAGTCGCCGCCAGCACCACCCTGGCCATCGGGACCAATTTCGGGCAGGAAACCATCACCCTGACCATCACCAACCTCCCGGCGCACGCGCATGAACTGGCCCCGGAGATTGGCGTGCAGGAATCCGGCATCGACCTGTTGGATAATGCGGGGCTGATCAGTTATGGCGAGGTGGGCATCGCGTCCCCGTCCGTAAAAACGTTCACCGTGACGAACACGGGTGGCGCGGATTTGACGTTATCAAACATCACCAAGAACGGTTCGGCCGCAGCCGAATTTACGGTAGGCGCATTTGGCTCTTCAACACTGGCCCCGGGCGCGAGCACGACGTTCACCGTGACCTTCACACCGAGCGCGTCGGGTACTCGCAGCGCAGCCATCCATATCCCCAGCAATGACAACGACGAGAATCCTTTCGATATCGCCTTGGAAGGTGAAGGCGTCAACACGCCGCCGGAGTTCACCATGAATGAAAGCTACATCGTCGTGAATGAAGGCACGCTTGTGGTGAACGGCGGGACGTTTTATGACGCGAACGGGAACGGCACGACCTTTATGCAGGCGGATATGGGGACCATCAGCCAGAATTACACGAACGGGACCTGGACATGGTCATTTGAGGCTACCGATGGTTTTCTCACGTATAGCCCCACCATCTTCATATCCGACGGCATCGATTTTACCTCGCAATATTTCCAGATCGACGTGCTGAACGTGGCGCCGACCGGTTTCCCGCAGGAAGTGACCACAGAAATGAATGTCCCGGTGCACATCCATTTGGAATACGCTGAGCCGGGTGCCGATGCCCTGGGAGATTGCAGCATCACCGTCTATCCAATGAACGGCTATTTGTCCGGAACCTTGCAGGATTGGGATTATTATCCGGGCGAGAATTTCACAGGGACGGATTCTTTTACCTTCCAGATGGCGGATGACGATTACGAATACGGTCCGGAAGCCACCGTGACGATCACCATCGCGGGACTGGCCGTGACCAATACGGCGCCGGTGCTGGACCCGTTGACCAACCTGACAGTGAATGCGGGCGCGGTGATCAGCTTTACGGCGACTGCAACCGATGCGGAGACGAACAACCTGAGCTTTGAGTTCCCGAATGCACCGGAATTTTCGCTCACCGGCACGAACGGAGACTTCTACTGGCGCCCCCATATTGCGCAGGCCAACACCACCAACGTGATTACGGTCATCGTTACGGATGACGGTTTACCGACCGGCGCGGCGACCAATTCCTTCATGATCGTGGTCAATCCCCTGGAACCGGTGACCCTTTCCGCGCCCTCTTGGGTCAACCAGGTCGCCGGTTTCACGGTGAACGGCATGACCGGGCCCGATTATGTCGTGCTCATGAGCACCAATCTCTTGGATTGGATTCCTGTGTTCACCAATTCATCGCCCGCGACACCGTTTGAACAGCTCGACCCCACTGCAACGGACAGGTCCCGTTCCTATCGGGTCCGCCTCCAGCCGTAAAAATCTGCAAACTTCTTCCCCGGGAAGTTACGGGCTAGAGGATGGATGATTGAAGATTGAAGATAGCGAAAAAATAGCGCCAATCGAGCCAAACTCCGCAGGATTTCAGATTTTCGATTGTAGATTTTCAGTCAGCGGCGCTCTACGCGAGCCAACGCTACAAAATAGGGAACTTCGAGCCTGGCTCGTTTACGGGAGCAAAAGCCGCTGCTAAGGTGGCAGATTGTTCTTTGAAAATATGAAATTGTAAACGGCGGATGACCGGGCGGGACGCCCGGCCAAACCCGCGAGACGCGGGTGCTACACAACATCATTGGCTAACATGCGTGTTGATCTATGTTTATCCGTGGTTAATCCGACTCGATCAAGTTAATCTGACCAAATCACCAGAAAAGGATTTGTCCCGCTTGGCGGGACAAAGGCCCGCCAGGGCCGACTGAGCGGGAGCGAAGGAGCTCAATCAAGGTGATTCAAACCAATTCAAGGTAATTCAAGGTTGTTAAAGGCAAACCCATCCGTGGTTGGATCCAACCAGTTTAAGGCACATTTGTGTTAATCCGTGAAACCTTCTCGCGATTCATCGGAATTCGCGTCTAAAAGCCCCGTTTTTCCGGATCGGCCCCAAGCTCAAGTTTAACTTAATTTAACTTAATTTAACCGAAAAAATTCACTGCGAGGTGAAGAACGGTTAAATACCGGAAAAAGACCGTTTTTCACTGAACGGGCCCAAGCTTGAATTAAGGTAAATTAAGCCAAATTAAGGTACGAAAAAAAGATGGTAGAGAACCGCCTAAAGGCGTCCGCCTTCGCAGGGCTGCGGCGTGACATGGAACTCCATACGGTTGAGCCGGTGAACCGTCAGTGTCGTCCAGGCGTCACCCTCTCCGCCAACGCGAGTTGGGGGAGAGGGATCAAGGGTGAGGCGGCCTTTAACTCTCGTTTCGGTTAAGCCCGCGCTTTTTCCTGTCTTCATGGGTTCCTTATTGAACAGCCTCCGTTCTCTCCGTTTCCCCTGTTGAGCTGGGCTTCTCCGCTTGTTCCCCCGCCTTGTTCTGTTATCTTCTGCGACCTTTGTGAGCAGTATTGCCCAGGAAATCCAAAAGCGACGCACGTTCGCCATCATCTCGCATCCGGACGCCGGTAAAACGACGTTGACGGAAAAGCTACTGCTGTACGGCGGTGCCGTGCAGCTCGCCGGCTCCGTCACCGCCCGCAAAAACCAGCGCGCCACCACGTCCGACTGGATGGAGTTGGAAAAGAAACGCGGCATCTCCATCAGTTCCACCGTGCTGCAATTCGATTACAACGGTTATCGCATCAACCTGCTGGACACGCCCGGTCACAAGGATTTTTCCGAGGACACCTATCGCGTGCTCACCGCCGTGGATTCCGTGGTCATGGTCATCGATTCCGCCAAAGGCATCGAGCCGCAGACGCGCAAATTGTTCGAAGTCTGCCGCCAGCGCGGCGTGCCCATCTTCACCTTCATGAACAAGTGCGATCGGCCCATGAAGAATCCGCTCGAGCTGCTGGATGAACTCGAGCGCGTGCTCGGCATCGGCGCGTTCCCGGTCAATTGGCCCATCGGCACCGGGTTCGAGTTCCAGGGTGTGTTCGACCGTCGCGCAAAACAATTCCATCTGTTCGACCGGACGGTGGGCGGCAAATATCGCGCGCCCGTGGAAGTCGGCGGCATCGATGATCCCGAGATCCGCGAGCGATTGGATGCGGAAACGTACCGCAAGACCGTGGAAGAACTGGAGATGCTGGACATCGCCGGCGTTGAATTTGATGAAGCCGCTGTGCTTGCGGGCACCACCACGCCGGTGTTCTTCGGCAGCGGTATCAATAATTTCGGCGTGCAATTATTGCTCGACGGGTTTTTGAAACATTCGCCGCCACCCAAGCCGCGCGTGATGGCCGGGCTGGAGATCTCGCCGGAGAATCCCGCGTTCTCCGGTTTCATCTTCAAGATCCAGGCGAACATGGATCCCAAGCATCGCGACCGCATCGCGTTCATCCGCGTCTGTTCCGGGAAATTCGAGCGCGACATGACCGTGCATCATTCGCGTTCGGAAAAGAAAGTGCGCCTGTCCAGTTCGCACAAGATTTTCGGCAATGAACGCGAGACGGTGAACGAAGCCTATCCCGGCGACGTCATCGGGCTGGTCGGCCACGACAGTTTCGGCATCGGCGACACGCTCACGACGGACCAGAAGATCATTTACAAAGAGATTCCGCGGTTCACGCCCGAGGCGTTCAGTTACTTGCACAATCCGAACACCGCGAAGTACAAACAATTCCGCCAGGGCCTCGACCAGTTGTTACAGGAAGGCGTTATCCAGGCGCTCTACCTGCGCAATTCGTCCATCAAAGTGCCATTGCTTGCGGCGGTCGGCCCGCTGCAATTCGAGGTCGTGCAATTCCGGCTCGAGAGCGAGTACGGCGCGGAATCGCGCCTCGAATCCGCACCCTGGACCGTCGTGCGCTGGCTACCCACCGACATCAAGGAAGATGACCTGGACGCGCTTTCGCTGCCCACCGGCTCCAAGCTCGCGTACGATATCGGCAAAAATCCGGTCATGCTGTTCCCGAACGATTGGTCCGCCGATTATTTCATGAAGACCAACGAGCGTGTTCCGCTCTCCGCCCTGCCGGTCCAAACCGCCCGCGATTAAGATGTCTACCATTATCTCCGCTTCCGATGTCACCGTGCGTTATGGCGAACGCGCGGTGCTCGATAACATCACGCTCGGCATCCAGGAAGGCGAACGCATCGGGTTGGTGGGGCGGAACGGTTGTGGTAAGACGACTTTCCTGCGCATCCTCGCCGGCCTGCAACATCCGGACATCGGCGAAGTCTCCAAACAACGCGAACTCGTGATCAGTTATCTGCCGCAGGATTTCATGTTGGATGACACGAAGACGGTGGAGGAGAACGTGCGCGACGGCGCGAAGCCGGTACTCGACCTCATCGCGGAGTTTGAATCGCTGCCGCACGATTCCAAACGGCATGCGGAACTCGAGCATCACATCCAGGCGCTCGAAGGCTGGACGCTGGATCAACGCGTAGCCACGGCCATGGCGCACCTGAATTGTCCGCCCGGTGATCGTCGCGTCCAAACTTTGTCCGGTGGTGAAAAACGGCGCGTGGCCATGTGTCGCGCAGTCGTGGCCATGCCGGATTTTCTCATCCTCGATGAACCCACCAACCATCTCGACCCTGAATCCATCGATTGGCTCGCTGAGTTCCTGGAAAGTTTTCACGGCACATTTCTCGTGGTCACCCACGACCGTTACTTTCTCGACCGCGTCGTGAAACGCATGATCGAGTTGTCTGATGGGAAACTATTTTCGCATAACGGCAATTACACGGATTACCTGCTCGCGAAAGCGGAGCGGCAGGAGGCGGACGCGACCATCGAGCACAAGCGCCAGATGTTCCTAAAAAAGGAACTCGCGTGGGTACGGCAAGGTCCGCGCGCACAACGCAGCAAACAAAAGGACCGGTTCGAGCGTTACTACAACGAGGCCGCCAAGGATGGCCCGGTCATCGAGGAGGATGTGGAATTGTGCATCCCACCGCCGCCGCAATTGGGCAATCGCACCGTGGAATTAAGCAATCTGGGCATGACGCTCGGTGGCAAAAAATTGTTCAGCGGTTTCAGTTACACGTTCGAGAACGGCCAGCGCATCGGTGTCTGTGGCCGGAACGGCATGGGCAAGACCACGCTGCTCAAAGCCATCATCGGCCAGCTTCCGCCCATCGAAGGCACTGTGAAGACCGGTCCGCTCACGAAGTTCAATTACGTGGACCAGGGGCGGTTACAATTGAACGAAGAACGCACGGTCATGGATGAAGTCGCCGATGGCACCGAGTTCGTGCAATGGGGTGATGCGAAGCTTTCAGTGCGTTCATACCTCAAACGCTTTTTGTTCGCGGACGACCGCATCATGACGCTGGTTAAAAAGCTGAGCGGAGGCGAACGCAGCCGGTTGTTGCTCGCGCGCATCCTGAAAAGCGGCGGTAATTTTTTGATCCTGGACGAACCGACCAATGATCTCGACCTGCCCACCTTGCGCGTGTTGGAAGAGGCGCTCATCGCGTTTCCCGGCGTAGTGTTGGTCGTGAGCCATGACCGTTATTTCCTGAATCGGGTGTGCACGAACATCCTCGCGTTCGAAGGCGATGGGAAGATCGCCCACAGCGTTGGCGATTACGATTATTACGTGGAGAAGAAACAGCGTTTAATCACCGCACGCGAAGCGGTTCCGGAACAGAAAGAAAAAACAGCGGCACTCTCCCGAGATGCCGCTACCCCAAAGAAACACAAGCCACGCAAATTATCTTTCAAAGAACAACGCGAATTGGACGGTATGGAGGCGCAGATCCACGCGGTGGAAGTAGAGGTCGCGCGCATCGAGGGTTTGTTTGCCGACCCGGAATTTTTTCGCAAACACGCTACTCAGGTGAATCAGTTGACGGCGGAACTGGACGCGGCGAAGGCGAACGTGACGAAGCTTTACGCGCGCTGGGAGGAGCTTGAGGCGGTGCGGGCGGCGTCGGCTTCACCGGCGGCCGGTTGAGGCGAAACTCCTTGAGCTCGGCGTAGATGGATTGGGCCAGGCCCGATTTGATGAAGCCAACAACCTTCGCGCCATGCACCTCAAAAAACTTTCCCAATTGGGCAGAGGTATATCGTTGCACGATGGGATAGGGCGCAAAGTCTTTGAGGATCTCCTTGCGGGTATTCTCCGAAACATCATGGGTGATGAGAATGAAATGCAGCTTGCTGCGGCTGTGCCAAATGGTGTCGCGGCCCAGGATGAGCGCGCGTGACTTCGTCACGAATGGGAACAGGCGCTCCACCGATTTTTCCGGCGCGGCGGCCTTCGAAGCCTTTGAAGGTGGAAGCGATTCTTTCAAGCGACTTTGACCTTCAACTTATGCTCCTTGATCTGGGAACGGTTCAGCTTGGCGATGATGCCTTTGACATGTTCGGAAGCGACGTCCACAAACAAGTGCCGCTCGCGGACATCGACGGTGCCGACGACTTTACCCGGCAACCCCGTCTCGCCACTGATGAGGTTCACGATATCGATCGGCTTGACGCCCATCTCCTCGCCCACGTTGATGAACAGGCGCGTCTGGTTATCCGGCGTGCGCCGGCTCGGTTTTTTCGAGGGCGGTCTCGGCTCCACTTTTTTGGGCGACGGCGGTGGCGCAACGGAAGCAAGGATCTCCTGATCCGAAAATGTCTTTTCCGCCGGCGGCTTTACCTCCGGCGCTTTGGCCTCCATTGGTTTAGTTGGAGCGGGAGCCGGTTTCGGCGCGGGCGGCTTGACCGGGATGGGAGCAGGCCTGGGTGCGGGTGCACGTTGAGGACGGTCATCATTACGTTCACGTTCGCGCCGTTCCGGGCGTGGGCGTTCCGCACGTTCTTCGCGCTCATCCCGTGCGGGCGGTTTGCCGCCATCGGAGTTTTGCAGATGATGCAGGAGCGCGGATGCGATGTCTGTGGAACTGAAACCTTCTTCGAGGAGCCGTTCGATGAGATGTGCTTTGCGGTTGAAATCAGCGCTTTGCAAAGTAGTGCGGATCTTATCGAGAAATACATTGTCGCGCGCTTCTTCAACTTCCCCCTCGGTGGGGATCCGGCCACGCTGGATCTTCGTTTTCGTAAAGCGCTCGATGTTGTGGATCTGGAAAACTTCGCGGAAGCCAACGAGCGAAATGGCCAAGCCGCTGCGCCCCGCCCGCCCCGTACGCCCGACGCGATGGACGTAATCCTCTACGTCATAAGGCAGGTCGTAGTTGAACACCACCTGCACATCGTCCACATCGATGCCGCGTGCGGCGACATCTGTGGCGACGAGAAATTCGAGGCCGGACTTGCGGAACTTGCTCATCACGCGGTCGCGCATCATCTGGGACATATCGCCATGCAGCCGGTCGGCGGAATAACCCTGCGCGTTCAGGTGATCAACGAGATCATCCACCATGCGCTTCGTGTTGCAGAAAATGATGCCGAGTTTGAGGTCGTGGATGTCGATGAGGCGTGTGAGTAGTTCGACTTTATAACGCCGGTCCACTTCGTAATACACCTGGTCGATGGTGGGAACGGTCAGCGCCTTCTGTTCGATCTTCACCTGTTGCGGGTTACGCGAATATTTCTCGATCAATTGCTGGATCGGTTTGGGGATGGTGGCAGAGAAAAATACTGTCTGCCGTTCTTTCGGTGTGGCTTGCAGGATTGTTTCGATGTCGTCGCGAAAACCCATGTTGAGCATCACATCCACTTCATCGAGGATGACCATCTTGAGCGAATCCAGCTTGAGCGTGCCACGGCGCATGTGGTCCATCACGCGGCCTGGCGTACCGATTACGATGTGCGCGCCTTGTCGTAGACCAAAAAGCTGACGGTCGTACGATTGTCCGCCGTAGACGGGCAAGGCGTGCAACCCTCTCTTGAACAGTGCGAGCTTGTGGACTTCTTCCGAGACCTGTACGGCGAGTTCGCGTGTCGGGCAGAGGATAAGTACTTGCGTGGCGCGTTTGGCCACGTCCACTTTTTCGATGGCGGGCACCGAGAACGCGGCGGTCTTGCCGGAACCGGTCTGCGATTGACCGACGACGTCTTTGCCCTGCAACAACGCTGGGATGGCTTCCGCCTGAATGGGTGCAGCCTGCTCGAAGCCGAGCTTATCAATGGCCTTAAGCAATTCCTCCGAGAGGCCGAGTTCTGAAAATAATTTGGGTGTCATGTAATCTACCTGCTTCAAGGTAACGCAAACCGGCCAATAACCAGAGATGTTTCTGCGCGCCGCTTTGGGCTGGAATTCAAGGCGGGCTTTGTTAGGGTTAAGTGTATGAAAGTTCAAGCGCCTGCGCGCGGCCGGAAGTCTTCCTCGCGCGCTATTGTCACCCATGCCCCTGCTGTCGTGCCGCTGAAAGAGCGCCGCCTCAATTTTGGCAATAAGTGGGACTACGCGCCCGCGCCCGAGGACTCGAAAAATTACGCCATCGCGCCGCGCCACGAACTGTTCATCAACGGCAAATTCACGAAGCCGAATTCGGGAAAATATTTCCCGTCCATCAACCCCGCTACGGAGCAGCAACTCACGGAGATCGCCGCCGGTAATGCGAACGACGTCAATGCCGCGGTGAAATCCGCGCGTCGCGCGTATGACAAAGTCTGGGGCAAGATGCCCGGGCGTGAACGCGCCAAATATCTCTATCGAATCGCGCGCATCATCCAGGAAAAATCCCGTGAGTTGGCCGTGCTCGAGACGATGGATGGCGGCAAAACCATCAAGGAAAGTCGTGATGTCGATTTGCCGCTCGTGGCCGCGCACTTTTTCTATTATGCCGGTTGGGCGGATAAACTTGCTTACGCATTTCCGGGCAAGAATCCCCAACCTCTCGGCGTGGCCGGGCAGATTATCCCTTGGAATTTCCCGCTCCTGATGGCCGCGTGGAAGATCGCTCCTGCGCTCGCCTGCGGTAACACGGTCGTGCTCAAGCCTGCGGAAACCACCAGCCTCACCGCGATGCGCCTCGCGCAAATTTTCCAGGAAGCGGAATTGCCCGAGGGTGTGGTGAACATCATCACCGGCGCGGGCGAGACCGGCGCTGCGCTCGTCAATCATCCGGACATCGACAAGCTCGCGTTCACCGGAAGTACTGAGGTCGGCAAACGCATCGCGCAGGCGGTCGCCGGCACTAAGAAAAAACTCACGCTCGAACTCGGCGGCAAGGCGGCAAATATTTTGTTCGACGACGCGCCCATCGACCAAGCCATCGAAGGTGTCATCTCCGGCATTTATTTCAACCAGGGCCACGTCTGCTGCGCGGGGTCGCGGTTGTTCGTGCAGGAAGGGATTTATGCCACGGTCGTCAAAAAATTGCGCGACCGCATCCAGACGTTGCGTGTCGGCAACCCCCTCGATAAAAACACCGACATCGGCGCCATCAATTCGCAGATGCAATTGGAGAAGATCCGCGAGTTGGTGCAAAGCGGTGTGGACGAAGGCGCGGAGTTGAACCAATCGCGTTGCGAACTGCCCGCGAAGGGCTATTGGTTCCGGCCCACCTTCCTGACCGGCGTGACCCATGCACATCGCGTCGCCTCGGAAGAAATTTTTGGCCCGGTGCTCAGTGTGATGACCTTCCGCACACCGGAAGAAGCGTTCGAGCGCGCGAACAACATCCCTTACGGCTTGAGTGCGGGCGTGTGGACGGACAAAGGCAGTAAAATCTTCAAGATGGTCAACAAGCTACGCGCGGGCGTGGTCTGGGCAAACACGTACAATAAATTTGATCCCACCAGCCCGTTCGGTGGCTACAAGGAAAGCGGTTTTGGCCGCGAAGGCGGGTTGCATGGATTGGCGGCTTACTGTCGGGTGTAACTAAAGGGAAAGGAAATCTATGGATGGTTTGATCTGGTTTATCCTCATCGGTTTGGTCGCCGGATTTTTGGCGGGCACGGTGATGAAGGGAAGCGGCTTCGGGCTGCTGGGCAACCTGATCGTCGGCGTCATCGGCGCGTTGCTCGGTGGATTTTTGTTCGGCGTGCTCGGCATCACAACGACTAACCTGATCGGCGCAATCGTTTGTGCCTTTGTCGGCTCGGTAGTGCTGTTGCTGCTGCTTCGCTTCATCAAGCGCAAGGGCGCTTAAGGCTGCGGGCCTAAAAAGGCCTGTCACCTCATCGCCCGGTTTCCAGACGTATTGGTATGATAGAAACCATGGAATCCAGCGATGCCCATCTGGTGGCCGAAACTCTGGCCGGCAGTCGCGATGCCTTTGGCCAGATCGTGACGCGTTACCAGACACTCATCTGTTCGCTCGCTTATAGCCGGATCGGCAGCCTGAGCCAAAGTGAAGACGTGGCGCAGGAAACATTTCTCACCGCGTGGAAGCAGTTGAAGACCCTCCGTGAGCCTGAGAAATTACGCATGTGGCTCTGCGGCATCGCACGGCATCGCATCTACGATTCGCTCAAGCGCGAAGGCCGTGAACCCGCGCATAAAGCGGAGTCGCTCGAGGAGGTCGTGGAAACACCATCGCCCGATGTGTTGCCATTGGACAAAACCATCAGCAACGAGGAAGCCGCCATCCTGTGGCGTTCGTTGGAACAGGTCCCTGAAAATTATCGCGACCCGCTGGTCTTGTTTTATCGTGAGCATCAATCGGTCGAAGCCGTCGCGCGGAACCTGGACCTGACGGAAGACGTCGTGCGGCAGCGTCTTTCCCGCGGACGAAAACTGTTACAGGAACAGGTGCTGGCCTTCGTGGAAGGGGCGTTGGCACGGACCAGTCCCGGAAAAGTTTTCACGGTCGGTGTCCTCGCGGCTTTGCCCGCCCTCACGATTTCCGCCCAAGCCGCCACGCTGGGAGCGGTGGCGGTCAAAGGCAGCGCCGCCGCCAAAACAGCCGCCGCCACAGGTTTGTTGGGTGCGATTTGCGGCCCTCTGTTCGGTTTTTTGGGCATGTGGCTGGGGTATCGCATGAGCATGGATGCTTCACGCACGGAAAAAGAACGTGCGTTCAACCGGGCTTTTTATCGGCGACTCAGCTTTTGTATATTGGGGTTTTTTGTGGTGTTTGGCGGGCTGATGTTTTTAGGCGGGCCGCTGTTCAAAACGAATCCCCCGTTGTTCGCTGCGTTGGCCATCGTCGTGACGGGAACCTATTTGTTGATCATCGGGGGGCTGTCACGGTGGGCGTATCGGGCGCGCAAACAATTTGCCGAGGAATTCAAGCTGGCGGACAAACCGGACCGGATGGTTTGGGAGTATCGCAGCCGGAAAGAATTATTGGGATTGCCACTGTTGCACATCCGGTTGGGTGATCGACAAAGCAAGCCGGTGAAGGCATGGATAGCGACGGGTGATTATGCATGGGGAATATTGTTCGCCTTCGGCGGGGTAGCCGTAGCGCCGGTGAGTGTCGGCGGGTTGGCGTTGGGAGTGATTTCGTTCGGCGGTGTGGGTGTCGGTGTTTTGGCGCTGGGCGGATTGGCTTTGGGCGGATGGTCATTCGGCGGGCTCGCGGTGGGATGGCAGGCGTTTGGCGGCTGTGCAATCGCCTGGAACGCGGCATGGGGTGGATATGCCATCGCGCATGATTATGCGCTGGGCGGCGTGGCGCATGCGCTGAATGATAACAAAGCGGAAGTGAAAGAATGGATGGAGCGCAGCCTGTTTTTCCGGGTCTCGGCAAAAGTGTTGCCGGCTATGTTCTTCCTGAACGTGATCTGGATCGGGCCGATGATCCTCCAATGGCAGGTCATCCGCCGCATCCGCCGTAAACGTCGTGCGCAAGAATCGGACTCGACCGCTTAGACGAACACAATCTCGGTCGTCGTTGCTTTTTCGTCCCAGCCGCGCGTCGGTTCGGCGGTCACGGATGATATATCCTTGATAGAGATCTGGCGGCCACGCGTCTTCGGGCTCTTGATCTCGATCTTGGAAGGGTCACACGTCTGCTGGTTGATCTTCTGGTGCGGGGCAGGCTTGTAACGCACGTAGAGCACCTTTGGCGTGTCCATGGTGAAGAACAGGATGCGCGATTTATCCGGGATGCACAGATAGGCCTTGTTCATGATGGTGCCGCCGAACTTGAAGCGCTTCAGATAACTTGCCTTGCGGTCCGTGTAAGCACAGGTGAACACTTTTTCGCGATCCGGCAGGCCGCAATAGAACAGTTCCGGGCCGACGAACAATTTCTCCGGCAGCTCGGTGACCTTGTACGTGCCGTCCTTGAACACGAGCAGGATCTTGTCGAACTTGGTGCACTCGTTCTTGAATTCCTCGCCGTTCACTTTATAGCCCACGTAACCGGTCTCGCGATCATAGGCCACCTTGAACGCCTTGAACGCCACTTCCTTCACGTCCACTTCTTCATGGCGAGAGGATTTCGTGGTGAGGCGCGGATATTGCGGGCCGTATTTTTCGAGCAACGCTTCGAGATGACCGATGACGTATTTCGTCAGATTCTTAAGATTCTTACGCGTTTCGGCGAGATCCTCTTTAACCTTCTCCATCTCTTCGCGATGTTGGTTGATGTCGAAGAGCGAGATGCGACGGATGCGCACTTGCAGCAGGCGTTCCACATCGGCATCCACCATGTCGCGCACCAATTGCCGCTTGAACGGCTTGAAGCCGTCGTACACCGCGGCCATGACAGACTCGGCGGTTTTGCATTTCTCAATGAGCTTATAAATGCGTTCTTCGATGAAAATGCGTTCGAGCGTGCGGTAATGCAATTCGTCCTGCAGTTTCTGTTCGCGCAGCTCCAGCTCGCGCTTGAGGATGGCCACCAACTGCTCGGTGTTCTCGCGCAACACTTCGCTCACGGTCAATTCCACCGGACGATTGTCTTTGATGACGACGATGCGGCTGGCGATGGTCACTTCGCAATCGGTGAACGCATACAGCGCGTCCATCAACTTCTCCGGGTCCACGCCCGACGGGCATTTGATCTCGATCTCCACGTTCTCGGACGTGAAATCGTTGATGGATTTGACCTTGAGCTTGCCCTTCTGCGCCGCGTCTTCGATGGAAGCGATGAGCGAATCAGTCGTGGTCGTGGGTGGAATTTCTGTGATGATCACGGACGAATCATCGCGCGTCTTGAGGCGCGCGCGCACTTTCACGCTGCCCTTGCCATCCTGATAATCGCGCGCGTCCATCAAACCGCCGGTCAGGAAATCCGGGAGGCACTTGAACGATTGTTTCTTGAGGATGGCGATCTGCGCTTCGAGCAGTTCCGGGAAATTGTGCGGCAGGATGCGCGCGCTCAGACCGACCGCGATGCCTTCCGTGCCGAGCATCAATGTCAGCGGCAGTTTGCAGGGCAGCGTGACGGGTTCTTTGTTCGTCCCGTCGTAGCTCGGCACAAAGTCCGTGATGGAATCGTTGAAAACCTCCGTGCGGGCCAGTTCGGTTAACCGGCACTCGATGTAACGGTTCGCGGCGGCAGGGTCGCCCGTGAAAATATTCCCGTAATTTCCCTGGCCCTCGATGAGATAACGCTTGTTGGCCAGCACCACGATGGCATCACTGATGGATGCGTCGCCATGCGGATGATACTGCATCGTATGGCCGACGATGTTGGCCACCTTGATGAACTTGCCGGAATCTTTCTCGTGCAAGGCCCACATGATGCGGCGTTGCACCGGTTTGAAACCATCGGCCAGGTTCGGGATGGCGCGGTCGCGGATGACGTAGCTGGCGTAGTCAAGGAAGCCACGATCCACGCGGGTATGCAGGCCGACCGCCAGTTTTTTTGGGTCGAAGGGCCGGTGCGTGATGCCTTCCACAGATTCGGCGACGACATGGTCCGCGCCGTTTCCGTTGGTGGATTTTTTAGCGGGCGCAGGTTTGGGCGCGCCTTCGATGGGCAATTCCTGTTGGTCGGACTCTTTTTTACGTTTCGGCATGACTAAAATTTGGTCGGGGCATTAAGCCATAACAAAGCAGGGGCGGCAAGAAATCGCATAAGGAAACCATGAAGACAGAAAAAAGCGCGGGCTTAACGGAAACGAGAGTTAAAGGCCGCCTCACCCTTGATCCCTCTCCCCCAACTCGCGTTGGCGGAGAGGGTGACGCCTGGACGACACTGACGGTTCACCGGCTCAACCGTATGGAGTTCCATGTCACGCCGCAGCCCTGCGAAGGCGGACGCCTTTAGGCGGTTCTCTACCATCTTTTTTTCGTACCTTAATTTGGCTTAATTTACCTTAATTCAAGCTTGGGCCCGTTCAGTGAAAAACGGTCTTTTTCCGGTATTTAACCGTTCTTCACCTCGCAGTGAATTTTTTCGGTTAAATTAAGTTAAATTAAGTTAAACTTGAGCTTGGACAGAGTGGGAATTTTCAGCATTTAAGGAGCATTTTGGAGCGATTGGCTGCATTTAACTGTTTTAGACACCCGGCAAGCCGGGACAGGTGCGAAACTCCGCCGTTTTCACGTGCCTTGAATTACCTTGAATTGGTTTGAATCACCTTGATTGAGCTCCTTCGCTCCCGCTCAGTCGGCCCTGGCGGGCCTTTGTCCCGCCAAGCGGGACAAATCCTTTTCTGGTGATTTGGTCAGATTAACTTGATCGAGTCGGATTAACCACGGATAAACATAGATCAACACGCATGTTAGCCAATGATGTTGTGTAGCACCCGCGTCTCGCGGGTTTGGCCGGGCGTCCCGCCCGGTCATCCGCCGTTTACAATTTCATATTTTCAAAGAACAATCTGCCACCTTAGCAGCGGCTTTTGCTCCCGTAAACGAGCCAGGCTCGAAGTCCCCTATTTTGTAGCGTTGGCTCGCGTAGAGCGCCGCTGACTGAAAATCCACAAATCGGAAATCGAAAATCTGCAATCCTGCGGAGTTTGGTTCGATTGGCGCTTTTTTTTTGCCATCCTCAATCTTCTATCATCCATCCTCTAGCCCGTAACTTCCCGGGGAAGAAGATTGCAGATTTCAGCAGGTTGGTCTTAATTTGCTATGCCCTCTACCATTCCATGGGAGAGGGTGCGGCGCAGCCGCGGGTGAGGGCTTTCTCCCGCGCCAGTGGGACTAATTCTAAAGGCAAATTAACACACCGGTGAAAAGCGCGGGCCGTTGACCCACCTGGGTTCCGGTGCCACAGTGACACCACATGAAGCGTTCGTTCGTCAGTTACCTGTTGCTGGCCGTGGTCATCTGTCTGGTGGGTTGCCGCGGCGCGATGTATTCGGCTTACGAAACTATCGGCGTCTATAAACGCGACCTGCTCAAAAAATATGTTCTGGCCGCGCGCGATGAAGAAAAAGGCGCGCAGGAGGAATTCAAGGACGCCCTCACCTGCCTGAAGGAGATGACGGGCTTCGAAGGCGGCACGCTCGAGAAAAAATATCGCGCACTCCAGGGCGATTACGATGACGCCGCCGCGCGGGTGACTGCCGTCCACGAACGCATCGCCGATGTGGAAAAGGTGGCCAAGGACATGTTCAAGGAATGGGAGAAGGAGAACGCGGAGATCGAGACGGAATCATTGAAGCGGACGAGCCGCCAGCAATTGGAACAGACGCGCGTCAATTACAACCAGATGGTCGCCAAACTCAAAGAGGCGGAAAAACGCATGGACCCGGTCCTGCACAAATTGAAAGATTACGTTTTGGTCCTGAAACACAGCCTGAACGCGCAGGCCATGGATGCGCTCGGCACAGAATCCAATCGGATACAGACGGATATCAGCAAGCTGCTGGAAGACCTGGCCGCGTCCATTGCGCGGGCGGATGAATTTGTGAATCAGATGTCGAAGTGAGGGGAGCCGATATCCCATGCCAGCGCGAAGCGAATGGGGTTCAAGGGAAAATCTTTCCATTAAACAAGTTCGGCTTCCAATCGCCCCAACTTCTCGCGGCGAACATCTAATGTCGGCGGCTTGATTTGGACCCGCGTCGGAAATTCGCTGTACGTTCGCCCATTCAAAGACCTACCAGTTGTGGACTTTCTCACGCCACCCCATTGTTTGAAGAAAAAGGCTACCTTAGCAGCACGACATTGAGCGTGAACACCTTGCACCCATGCGGCTTGCATCGGACGCGCGCCCGGACCACTTTCACCGCCCACGATAACCCAACTGATGCCTTTTAAGTTCATTGAGCCGAGGTCTTCTAATAATGGCTCAACCGAAAGGAACCGAACCTTCGCGGGTGCTTGGCGCAACAAATCGATACGGGGCAACCCATGCTGGCGATTTTCAACGCTGACTCCCCACCAAATATGATTTTGTTCTGCTGCAAAATGAAGTTTTCCTTTAAGCAAGCTTTGGAGACGGTCTGCCCGTTTGGTCAGAACTTGATAGGTATGCCAATTTGCAGCCGTCATTACGCGAGCAACAGAAACGATGTAATCATCTGGAACGTCTTTGTGAAAAAGATCGCTCATTGAATTAACGAAGATCATTCTAGAGGTTCCCCAGCGAAGAGGGTCGCCCAATTTCTCGGGCACAAGCCGCAAGTCGAAACCAAATTCGAACGGATGACCCGGCACACCGCGAAAACGTTCCGCTAACGTCTCAGCATAACAATGCTGGCAGCCGGGACTAACCTTGGTACATCCTCGAACAGGATTCCAAGTCGCGTCCGTCCACTCGATTTTAGATTTATCGCTCATTTGTCTGCTACACGGTTACGATATTTCTTAAAGATGTGTTCTGCAATCTTGTTACCGGTAGAATTTTGCGAAGCGAATAAGAGATAATAAACAACGGCACCGCGTGTATTGCACATTGGCAGAGGCTTGGGGACGTATTTGAACCCGGCAATTTCCTTTAGACGCTTGCAATAAGCCTCTACCACCGCTTCGTTTGTGTCTTTCTCTTCCATCGGACCAAATAGGCCTTGTTCGGTTCGATACGCACACTGGCGCCATGATTCATCACCCCAGAATCTTGTCATCCTCTGCGCTTGCTCGGGCGCGACGGCGTCCGGATTAATTTTAAGCGCATTCATATTTGCATCCATAATCATGAAGTTGAGAAAAATCTCTATGCTCTTCATTTTCCCCGCAGTTTCAACGACCTCCCAATTTGGATTCAGCTTGTAGGGATCTAAAAGACATAATGCACGCCGATAATCTTTATAAAGACACTGAGGGAACACCTCTTTCAACAATACATCGTTGCAGTCGCCTTGGTAAACCGTGACGTTTTTCTCAGCGCTCATTTTGCGAAGGCGTTGCACGCGGTCTTCCTGCATTTCGACAAAATGATAATGCGTGAATCGGGGTTCGATGGCTAAAGCTCGCGCAGGGCTTCCTTTGATTATTTCCCCACTTTCCTTGGAAATGTGATTGCCCGCGCCAGCAAAGCCATCGATGTAAGAAACGTGTTTAATGTAAGGATTCGATTTTAGTACTTGTGCATAAGCCTCAGCATACTCCTGCAAAATCCGGAGTTTCATTTCGGTCCAATTGCCGACCACGTCGAGATGTTCAGGATTTTCTGCCATTTAGATTCCTTTATAAAAGCCCTTATCCGAGGCCTTTGAATAATCTGCCTGTCCAGCGCCGTGAACCGAATCTAGTTATCCAATTACGGCAGCGAGAAATAATCCGAGCCCTGGTAATTGCCGTCGACCTGTTTGGCGATCTGCATGAGGAGGTCGTTGACGAGGGTGCTGGCACCGAAACGGAACATGTGCGGATTCAACCAGTCGTCGCCGAGCGTTTCCTTGACCATCACCAGATAGGCGAGGGCCTGCTTGGCGGTGCGGATGCCGCCCGCCGGTTTCATGCCGATGCGGATGCCGGTGGCGAAGAAATAATCGCGGATGGCCTCCAGCATGACGAGGGTGACGGGGATGGTGGCCGCGGGATTGATCTTGCCGGTGCTGGTCTTGATGAAATCGCCGCCGGCTTGCATGGCGATCTCGCTGGCGAGGCGGACGTTGTCGTACGTGACGAGTTCGCCGGTCTCCAAAATGACTTTCAAGTGCGCGGGGCCGCAGGCTTCCTTGGTGGCGGCGATCTCGTCGTACACTTTGGCGTGGTCGCCGGCGAGGAACGCGCAACGGTCGATGACCATATCGATCTCATCGGCGCCATCGGCGACGGTGCGGCGGACTTCCTCGAGCTTGGTGCGGAGGGGATATTGGCCGCTGGGAAAACCGGTGGCCACGGCGGCCACGTTCACGGGCGAACTATCGCCGAGAAATTTGCGGGCGTATTTCACCATGTTTGGGTACACGCAAACGGCGGCGCAACTGGGCACGGCGTATTTGGCTTCGGCGGGTTGCAGGGCTTTGCGGCAGAGGTAAGCGACTTTGCCGGGGGTGTCTTTGCCCTCGAGCGTGGTGAGGTCGCACATGTTCACGGCCATCTTGAGGCCGGCCATTTTAGCGCTGGTCTTGATGGATCGTTTGGTGAAGGCGGCGGCGCGTTCCTCGAGCATCACGGCGTCGACGGTCGGGACGGCGGAGTGAAATTTGACGAGTGACGAGTGGCGGGTGAAGGGGGCGGCAGCGCCCGGCGCGTAAGAAACCATGCCTTTCATGCGGTAACAATCTGCGTATAGGGGCAGGCGGAGTCAAGGCGGGGGATGGCTGGCTTTTCGTGTGACTTGCCCTTTCATACGGCTATTTCCCAGCGGCGCGCTCGGAGATCGCGCCCTACCTAACAGTTACTTATTCTTTCCACGGGGCGATTGAACCGTTTTGGGTGGGTGACCGAGAATGTCGCGAAGCTTGACCAACCGTTGACGCCAATCGAGCCAACTGCCGGTCCAGGCGGGGCCGGAAAATTTTGTGCGGGCATCGGGGAGGTCGGCCTCGAAGGCATCCAACAACCGCCGCGCGGCCACCTTATCGCCCCACTTCACATAAGCTTCGATGAGGTTAAGCCGGTTCTCGGGGAAGTCGGGTGATACCGCCAAAGCGCTTTCCAGATGCGTGCGGGCTTTGGATTGGTCGCCGATGCTGCCGATGCGCGGGGCTTCGAGGTAAAGCAGTCCCAGGTTGCGGACGGGTCCCGCATAATCGAATTTTTCATCCAATCGGCGGGCGGTTTTGAACTCTTTCTCCATCTCATCCACGATGCTGAGCGCGCCGAGCCATTTGGTGCGGGCCAGTTGCCCAAGGTTCATGCCGAGGAAGTAGTGGCCGCCAACGGAATTGGACTGTTTGGCGATGAGGGCGCGGCAGGCGGCGATACCGAGGTTGGCGATATCGGCCCGCTGGGTGTCATTGGTGGAAAACTCGGCCCAATCGAAGCAGGCCTGGCCGAAATGCCAGTTCAGGTCAGAGGGGGCACCGTTGGTGGCGTAGCGGGCTTTGGATTCCTCAAAAATCCGATGGGCGCGGGCGAACGGCGCTTCAAAGTGCACGGGGGCATTGGTTTGCTGCGCAAAAAGGGAGAAATTTGCCAAAACGAGCGCAACCAATCCCTGGGCGAGGGTTTTAATCAACCGTGAATTAATGGTTGCGATTGGCATGACGGGATTTATACTACCATTCGGGTGAAATTACATCGGAAATATCGGGTTTTGCTGGCAGGCGCGGTTTTGGCCGTGCTGGCGACCGGATGCAGCGGGATTAACTCCTCGCATAGCGTCTCTCCGGCCAGTTTCTTCCTGCCCGGCCTTCTCAAGGTCGAGCCCAGGACGGAACCGGCGGACCCGACATTGCCGGCGGTTCCACCCGAAAAGGCGGTAAAATCATAATATCTCATGCGTTTCCCATTTGCACTGACGAAGAAAATCGCCAGTCACATCATCAAACACAAGCTCCGCAAGACGCCTAAGTTTGCCATGGTCTTGCAGTTGGAGCCGTTGCATACATGTAATTTGACGTGTACGGGCTGCGGTCGTATTCGAGAATATTCGACCAGCCTCAAAGACATGGTCCCGCTGGAGAAATGCCTCGCCGTGGCCGAGGAATGCGATGCCCCCATGGTCAGCATCTGCGGTGGCGAACCCCTGATTTATCCCAAGATCGAAGAACTCATCAACGGCCTGCTCGCCCAGGGCCGCGTCATCTACGTCTGCACGAACGCGATGTTCATGCGCAAAAAGATGAGGGATTATCTCGCGTCCATCTATTCGCCCGCCCTCGAGCCCAAGCTCAAAACGTTGCTCGAACAAAATCTGATCTCCGATAAGGAAGCCGACGTCATTCGCAAAAGCGACGCCACGGCCAAGGCCAAATCGGTCATCAAGCCGACGAAGTGGATGTATTGGAATGTGCACGTGGACGGTCTGGAATTCACGCACGACCTCATCGTAGAGCGCGAAGGTGTCTTCAAGGAATGCGTGCTGGCCATCAAAATGGCCAAGATCTGCGGTTATCAGGTCGCCACGAACACGACGGTCTATAAAGAAACCGAAGTGCAGGAGATCGAGGACATGTTCAAGTTCCTCTCCTCGCTCGAAGTGGACGGCCATACGATTTCGCCCGGCTACGATTACGATGCCGCCAAGAAGGACATGGTCAAGCGTCTCGGCCGCGATCCCAAGGAATTCTTCCTCACGCGCGATATGACCCGCGCGAAGTTCGCGAAGATCCAGGAGTGGGGTAAGAACTTCACCATCTTCGGCACACCCGTTTACCAGGAATTTTTGGAAGGCAAACGCGAGCTGACCTGCACCGCGTGGGCCATCCCTACCTACAACATCAAAGGCTGGAAAGCCCCGTGTTACCTGATGACCGATGGTCATTATGGCGGTTACCAGGAGATGTTGACCAACGTGAAGTGGGACACTTACGGCGTCGTGAACGGCGTGGCCCGCGATTCGCGTTGCGAACATTGCATGGTCCATTGCGGCTACGATCCCAGCGGCGCGCTCGGCACGAACTATCAGCGCGGCGATAACTGGAAGAATTTTAAATATAACTTCGGTTCCAAGCCCAAGCCGTATCCGGCGAGCGCGGAACTCGAGAAACGCGCGTTCAACGGCGTCACCATCGGCAAAGGTCACCTGGCCGAAGCCAAAGCGGCGATCAATTCACCGGCGGCGGGCGCGCGCGGCGCGTTCTCCCGCAAGGAAGAAGAACATCATGAGCCGCACGTGGGCAGCAGTTGCGGCACGGGCGATACCTCGGAACGCGATGCCTTGCTCGCCAAGATCAAGGACGCGAAAAAAATTGAAGTGCGGCCCGAATAAGCGGCCCGGCAAATTTATTGGCGGTTGAATCCCATATGAGCAAGACACTGTACTTATCTCCTCCGTCGTTCGACGGTTTTGATGGCGGCGCCGGTGCGCGTTACCAGGCCCGGCGCGAAGTCACCAGCTATTGGTACCCCACGTGGCTCGCGCAACCAGCCGCGCTCACGCCCAACTCCCGCCTGCTCGATTGCCCGCCGCACGACATCGACCTCGCCAAGTGCCTGGCCATCGCGAAAGATTTCGACCACGTCATCATCAACACCAGCACGCCGTCGTTGAAGAACGATTGCAAGGTGGCCGAAGCCATCAAGTCGCAGAAGGCGGACACAAAGATCGGCTTCATCGGCGCGCACACCATGGTGTTGCCCACGGAGACGCTCAAGGCGTCCCCCGCCATCGATTGGGTCGGCCGCAAGGAATTCGATTACACGTGCAAAGAAGTCGCCGAAGGCCGCGACCTCTCGAGCATCGCCGGTCTTTCGTACAAGGACAAAGAGGGGAAGATCAAACACAACCCCGAGCGCGAGATGATCGCGGACATGGATAAGCTGCCCTGGGTGGCGGACGTCTATAAGCGCGACCTGCAGATCGAGAAATATTTCATCGGTTACCTGCAACATCCCTACGTCTCGATGTACACGGGCCGTGGTTGCCCCGCGCAATGCAGCTTCTGCCTCTGGCCCCAGACCATCGGCGGCCACAAGTATCGCGTACGTTCCCCGCAGAATGTCGCCGACGAGATGGCGTACATGAAGAAGATCTTCCCGCAGGTGCGCGAATTTTTCTTCGATGACGACACGTTCACGGCCAACCTGCCGCGCGCGCGTGAGATCGCCAAGAAACTCGGTCCCCTCGGTGTGGATTGGAGCTGCAACAGCCGCGCGAATCTCGATTACGACACCATCAAGAGTTTCAAGGACAACGGCCTGCGCCTGTTCCTGGTCGGTTACGAAAGCGGCAACGACGAAACGCTCACGCGCATCAAGAAAGGTGTCACCACCGATGAGATGCGCAAGTTCACCAAGGCCTGCCATAAAGCTGGCGTGGTCATCCACGGCACGTTCATCCTCGGCCTGCCGGTCGAGACGCAACAGACCATTGAGCAGACGATCAATTTCGCCAAGGAGCTGGACGTGTTCTCCATCCAGGTCTCCCTCGCCGCGCCTTATCCCGGCACGGAGCTTTACGAACAAGCCAAATTGAACGGCTGGTTCAGCAAGCGCAAAGACAAGGGCGACATCCTGCATGACGACGGTTTCCAGCAGAGCGCGCTGGAATATCCGGGCCTGAGCAAGGACAAGATCTTCGAAGAAGTGGACCGTTTTTATCGCGCCTATTACCTGCGCCCCAAACCCATCCTGCGCATCATCAAGACGATGCTCGAGGACAAGGATGTTTGCGTGCGTCGTTTACGCGAGGGCTACGAATTCTTCAAGAGCTTGCGCCAGCGCAAACAGGACCTTGCCGCGGCCCAGGCCGCCGGAGCTTAAACCGGATGGATTCCGGTCATAAAAAATGCGGGTGTCTTTGTCATAAGATACCCGCACTTTTTTTTATCGCGGCGGGCGTCATCGTCCTGCTGCAGAACACGGGCGTGTTGTCCTCCAAGGAAGCCGGGTTGATCTGGCCCCTGCTCCTTATCCTCGCCGGTTTGCAGATGTTGTTTCGCCGGCGCTGCCGTTGTTGCGACGCGCCTTGAGTGGCGAGCCGTATCATCCTTTGGCGGGACGGGTTCGTCGCGGCGGCACCAGCCAAAAGCTGAGTGCCACCGCCAGGAAGAACACGATGTAGATGACCGTGAAGACGCGCGGCTCGACGTCGTAGAAGAGGAGGCGATGGAGCCAGTGTTGGATGAACGAACCGGCGTAACGTTCCTCGCCACCCGCCAGCAGGCGCAACTTGTCCTCCCATGTCGTCAGCGGGCAAACAAAACCGAGCACTGATTCTGCCACCACGACGCCGATGGCGGCGAGGTGCGTGATGCGGAACCAGGGGCGGCGCACAAAATCCCAGCGGCGCCACCAGCCGATCCACACAAGCAGCAAGCCAACGATGACAAATGCCACGAACGCGACGTGCAGGATCAATATGAGGTCGGCCAGGACGAGATAGAATCGCTGGACCGGGGTCATGGCTTACGTTGTTTGTTTCAACGTCTCCAAAAAAGGTTGGCCGGATTTTTTGAGCCGCTCCTCCAGCCGTTTCGTGCAATCACAATCCGAGCACGCCCAGGGTTCGGTGCCATTCTCGTGCCGGCAATTTTTCCGGCTGTGCGCGTCTTTGACGCTGAGCAGGTCAAAATATTTTTCCCAGTAGGGACGCTCCTCCGCCAGCGGGGTCGCACAAAAGCAGGTCTCCACCCAGTGCGCGACGCCATCTTCAGCGACGCGTGCCTGTTGCATATCGTAGGCATATTCGTCACCGGCGATGGAGCCACGACCCAGCGAGCCATCATTGATGGCCTTTAGCAGGTCTTTTTCGTGACCAGGCTTCACGCGCGCTTTGACGAGATAACGCATAGCTAACTGTAACGCAGGTCCGGCTTAAAGAAAGCCATGAAGGCAGTCAATCTTCGGGTGTATAACCGATGGACATCTTGCCCACGACGACTGCCCCTTCCTCGATGACGAGGTTTTTAGCCGTCACGTTCCCGAAGAAGAGCGCCGTGGACCGCAGCAACACTTCGCCATCGGCAACGATATTGGCGGCCAGTTCGCCGGCGATCTCCGCCGAGTGCACCTTGACCGGTTCTTTCCAGCGGAAATGATTTTCTGACGGGATGACGAGCCGGCCCGCCGAGAAACTGCCTTTGATCTCCGCGGTGGAATAGATGGTGAGCGTGTCGGCGAACAGTTTGCCCAGCAACCGTCCCCGGATGACCGCATCGGCCACGATAGCTTCCGTGTTGAACACGTAGCCTTTGGGTTCGATGACGAACGAGCCCTTGGTCTTGAAGTTTTTGGAGACGGCGTTGGCGATGCGGTAATCCTTGAGGTCGATGTAGCGGCTGCATTTTTTGCACATCGTGGATTCCGCGCTGGCGGGGGCGGTAAGTTCCGCGCCGCAGTCGAAGCAGGTCAACTGGCGGCGCTTGACGCCCACGTCCGGCGCTTTGGACGCCGGGTTGAGGGCGTCCTGGACGTGGAAATGCGTGCCGCAACTTTTGCAGACCGTCGAGAAAGCCCGCGGTGATTCAGGCTGTTGATGGTTGCAACGTGGGCACGATACCTGGACTTTGGCCTGTGGTTTGGACGGCATCCACGGATCGGTCGTGGCAAAAACGGCTTAGCGTCCGGGGGGACGGGCCGCTTCAGGCGGCTTGGGCGCTTCCGGCCGGGCGGCGGTCGGCGCCACCTTGTTGGGATTCACTTCAGTTTTGCCCACAAAGGTCACCCCTTCCTCAATCGACAAGCGCGAAGCCCGGATGTCCCCGAACACCTCCGCCTTGTTTTTGATATCGATCTTTTCCTTGGCGATGATGTTGCCGTTCACCTTGCCGCGCACGGTCACCGCTTGCGCGTGGATATTGCCGTTCACCGTGGCCGTATCCCCGAGGTTCAACGTGCCATCCGTATGGCATTCGCCCTCCAATTTCCCTTCGAACGTCAGTTCGCCGGTGAATTTGATGTTTCCTTTGATCTCAACGTCCGCACCCAGGACATTTTTACCGGGATTATTTCCATTCATATTAGTTTCCATAGTGGGTTGATCGTTCCTCCGTAGCGAATATGACACAATCTCCGGCCAGTTGCTCAAAAATTTATTGAGGGGAAAAATTGGGCGTTGCGCCTCAGGCTTCCGTCAACGAAATCTCCATGGTCATGCCGGCGACCGCTTTTTCGAGCGATTGCCGCAAGCCGCCCACGTCCACACCCGCGGGCAGCAACAACTTGGCGCGGGCCTGGAACAAGGGTTCGCCGGACATGGGCGCGCTGACGCATTCGGTGGAGAGTTCCTCCACGTTCACGCGGGCAGCGGCGAGGGCATGGGTCACTTCCCGCACGATGCCGGGCCGGTCATGGCCAACGACTTCCAGCCACGCCAACCGGGTGGCGGCGCCGGCCGGGGCGGGTTCACCCGCGCGGACGATGATGGTGAGGCCGGAAAGTGTGCCGAGGGCTTTTTCGAGCGCGGCACGGTGGTCGGTAGGGACATGGACGCGCAGGATGCCGGCGAATTCGCCGCCGAGGCGGCACATACGGCTTTCGAGCCAGTTGCCGCCGTGTTCGGCCACGAGGCGGGCGACCGATTCCACGAGACCGGTGCGGTCCTTGCCGATCACGGTCATCACCAATGGGACTTGCATGAGACACTGTTAACCGTCTCAAGGGGTATTCTCAACTACTTTGATCTACCTTGATTTACCTTGAATTGGTTTGATTCACCTTGATTTGGTGGGATTTGGGGTGTGGCCGCCTGGGCCACAGCAAGATGGTATAAACCATTATTGAACTATCCAAAGACCTTTTGCGTAGGTGAGTGGGTGCGCCCGAGACGGGCGCACTCCGATGTAAATGTCAAAGAGCAGCGCGCGAGCATAGCACGCGTCCTACCCTTTGTAATCGAGCCTGGCTCGAAGTTCGGAGATTTTAATTGGAGAGTGATGCAACCCTTTCAGGGTTGTGGATTTTTTCTGTTTACCCGGGGTAGTCTCCCGATTCGGAATCGGGATCCAACCCCGGGCTGAATGATTGAATCCCGTTGGGATTCTGGCGTCAGAGCTTTTATTATTTCCGGTTCACGACGGCTCGGGCGCTGAGGCCCTGGGCCTCGAAGTTCAAACCAACGTTCACGTTCGCCACCTTTTCAAACAGTGAGGTGATCGGGGCGCGTTTGGGCGCGGCTGGACAGCCGTACACCGTGGATTCCATGGTGTGCCATTGCGCGTTCCATACGTAACTGCCGCCGCCGGGGCAGAGAAGTTTCACGCCCCAGAAATCTTCATGCAGTTTCACGGGGTCTTTGTCCGGGAACAACCGTTTCCATTCGTTGAGGATGGGGAGGTTTTGCCATGCGAGCAACTGGTCGGCCTGGCCGTCATCGCGGCCCATCTTCTGCAGGAGGTTCAACAATTTTCCTTCCGCCTGGAAACAGATGTTGCTGCCGAGCCACGGCTGGGTGGCCGGCACTTTCACGGCGGTGTTCGTACGGGTCGCCTGCCGGTCGAGGGCGCGTTTCAACAATGTTTCGCTCATGGTGACGGTAAGCGAATCCGGGTTCACGGCATAATACACGATCCAATCGTCACCCGCGCCGCCGCGTGCGGAACGTTGTGCGGGCGCTACTTTCACGTAAGGCCGGCCATTGTAATTCAGGTTCTGCCACATGGCCATGCCGGGCGCAGATTGGTCGGCGAACGCGCGCAGGGCGGTGAGGAAGGCGGTGACACCCAGCGCATTTTTCACTTCAAACACGAGCGCGAGCGGCAGGCGCGCAAAGGATTTATCCATGAAGGCATCCACGTTAGTGGATTTTTCCATTTCGCTCCAGAAGGGGTCTTCATCCGCATACAACGTAATGGATTGGCCGAGCCAGCTCAGGGGGTTGGCGCGCAAGCCGGGTGCCATGCTGATCATGAAATTGCCGGCCTCTTTCACCGGCTTCGATTCCGCATTGATGGCGAACGCCAATCGCGCGAGGGCATTGGTGTGGGGATCGCCCGCTTCCGGGAAGATCTGCGCACCGCGGCTGATCTGGGCGAACTGGTTGTATTCTGAAGCCATGATGAGCGGCATCACGGTGAGTTCTGCAGCGAGGCGTTGTTTCGTCACCGAGAACCGCACGGCAATGGGATCGAACGTGGTGGCCCAATTCTGCTGGTAGGTGTCCCGCCAACGCTCGTAACTGAGTGCCTCACCCCGGGTGACCTGCGTGAGGTTTAATTCGGCGATGGGCGTCATGAAAGCCAGCGAGCCGTAGGTGGAGGATACCGGGCCACCCCCGGTCAAGCGCACGTCCTCCAGCTCCGGCACCCAATGCTCCGGCTGCAACGGCGTGTTGGCGGCTTTGCCGTTCACTACTTCGCTGAAATGCGCGGCCTGCAGATCGGCTAGCACGGCGGCGGCGCGGGTGCGGCGTGCATCGGCGATGCGCCACACGGGGCCGCACCAGCGACGGATGGTGGCATCGCTCAGGACGAGGAACGCGGTCTCGGTTTTATCACTGCGCGAATAACGTTTGCGGAAGAAGACGTATTCATCCTGTGATTTTAAGGCCGCAGTTTTGCCCTGCGCCGTGCGGATGAGTGTTTCCAATTGTTTCTTTGAATTACTGACGATGACCACGTTCGACACAGTGGCGGTGTAGGAACTGACGGAGCGGTCGGGCGTCACCACGCTCGTGAACTTGATGCCTTCGATGGTGCCATTTATCAATTGTGCGCCCGGGTTGTTCGTGTGTGCGAGCAATTGTTGAAACGCCACATTCAATTGCACGAGGTCTGTGCTTTTCGCCTCGAACAACACCGCCACATCCGAACCCACGCGAAGGTAGGGATCGGAGCCGGTGAACGCCGCACTCGTGATGAGTTGCGGCCCCAGCGCCCGCGACAATTCGTTCAACTGAAGGCACAGTTGCTTTTGGTAACGACCGCGCGTGTTCGCGTCTTCGGCGCGCGGTTCCATCATCTGTAGAACCGGGGTGCCGTCGGCGTCCGCTTCATCAATGAGGTCAGTCATGGCTTGGAACGAGGGGAAGAAGAGCGCGTGTTGGTCGGCGGGAATATTGGCAGAGAGCGTATCGAGTTCCGGTTTCGCGCCCGCGACGGCGGCTTTCCAATCCATGGGCCGCACGGTGATGCCGTCGAGGTTGGTGATGGCGGTCATCACGTTCGTTTTGGGATCGGGCCGCTGCAAGGGGCGGTCCAGTTGGAGATTCTCGCTGATGGCGCGTCCGCCGGAGAACATCGCGAACGAATCGTCGAGGTCGTTGAAGTTGCCGCGATTGAACCGGATCCAGCGCATGTCCGACATCTCGTCATCCACGTTAGTATTCAGCGTGCGGGCCAGGTCGCGCGCCTGGTAGCGGAACCAGGCGGCACCGGGGATATCTTTGTTCTGCAACTGGAGGTAATGATTCCATTTGGCCGTGAGGAACTCCTGCTTGGCTTCCGGCGAAGCCTGGGTCGCGGTGATGGCGAACTTTTTCTGCACCATGCCATCGAAATCATTCTTGGTCATGAACACAACTCCGGTGACCTCTTTGCCTTCCGGAGCGCGCACGACGATTTTTTGTCCGGGCAGGTCCATGCCGGCAGACATTTCATCGATGCCCATCAAATAGACTTCGCCTTCGCCATCAAGCTTGGCGTATGGCTGCATCCATTCGCGCAATTCCCACGACCGCCAGCCGCGGAAATCGCCGCCGGAGGGCATGGACCATTCGGTCAATTTGAGCGACGAGAGCGATACGCTGTAGTACGCGTCGGCGGCGAGGGCGTTCGATCGCAACGCAACGGCGAGGCAGAGCGTGAAGAGAAATCGATGGATGGTTTTCATGGATAAAAGCGTAATGGTTTGTGAGTGCGCCTGGGTCATTGAAAAAATCGGCCAGCCTATTGATTCCCTCGATGACACCGTGCAGATGTGAAACAACAGGCTCGGGTCAGGGTGATTTATTCGTGAAGGCTGTCAATGACTAAGACCGGCGGGCAGGGTTACTTTTCCAGCCGCGAAGCGATGTGGCCGGTCCACAGCGACGCGACTTGGGTCAGCATGACGGAAACGAAAAAGAGGAAAAACCCGCTCATCACCTGGATGCTCGCCATACCGCCGGATTTCACTGTCAACACGAGGATGGCCACGACGAACACGTCGAGCATGGACCACTTGCCCATGTTCGATACGAACCGGAAGAATGATTTGGCGCGGCTGGCGGTGAGTCCCGGATAAAGCCATAACGCCAGCAGCGCGTTGATCTTCACGAACGGGAAGCAGACCGTGAACACGAAGAGGATCAGGAACAGGAATATTTCTCCGGCCTTCCACAAAACGATGAGTCCCTGGTAAACGGAGATCTGGTTCTCGAAGAGCCACAGCTTGGTCATGCTCGTGAAAGGCAGGAAGATGCCGGTCACAAAAAGCGCCAGCGCCGCCAGTAACAGCAGGATGATCGTGCCGCCAGGGCGCGGATAGGTCTTGATGAGCGGGGCAACTTTCGCGGACTGGTGGCGCTCTGTCATTTTTTACTTTTTTCCCGGTGGATTTTTCCCGGCAAGGTCGCCGCCTTTGCGGCGCAGATGATAATCGAACGCGAGGCTCAGGCCATTGCGATTGGGCATGGTGAAGACCAGCAGGCCGAGCAGGATGCCGGCGAGGATGAGCGCGGCGGTGAGGTTCAGGTTCCAGGGCCGGAAAAAGAAGATGACGATGAGCGGGATGAGGAACAGGGCGCGGTCCAGGAACAGCAGCGGCCCGAAGAGGTCGCCCTGGTCCGGCAGATATTTGAGCCCGCACTTGGGACAGTTATCATACAGCCGGAGCCAGCGGTGATAGAGGGGGCCTTCGCCGCATTGCGGACATTTCTTGCACCAGCCGCGCCAGAGCAGGGTTTTGAGCGGGGGCGATGAGTTGGCGGGGTGTGGGTTCATTTGCGTTTCGAACATCATCAGTGTGCATGCTTTATGGCTGTTCGCAAGTGCCCGGCATTTGCGCGGGATGTAAGTTTTAGTCCCAAATATATTTTTCGTCCCATTCCAATCCGTGCTTTTGTAGCAATGCGCGCAGTTCTTCTTGAAATCCAATCTTGAGATGATGCGCCTCTTGTCCGGCGATATATTGCTTCACTTGCTCGAGATTGGATTGGCTCACGGAAAATGCTGCATAACCGCCCTGCCATTCGAAATCGGCGAAGTCGTGTCCATGTTCTTTTAACCACGTATTCGACACCCGTTTTAACTCTTTTACCCATTCCGCCTGCGTGATGGTGCGCCCGAAACGCGCCAGTATATGGACATGATCTTCCACTCCGCCGACCTGGATGGGCGCGCAGTCCAATTGTTTGGAAATGGCCCCCAGGTATGCGTGTAAAGCATCCCGTATTGGTTTGTCCCGGAGCAATGGCCGCCGGTCTTTGGTCGAGAAAACCAGATGAACGTAAACGGCAGAAAGGGATTGAGGCATTGAAGAATAATGATGCACGCATCCGGGTTTTCAATCCCAAAGGGATTGTGTCCTCCAGCCCAAGGTTGGCGCGCAAGTGCCTACCTTGGGTAACCGGTCCGAATAGGAAACAACCGCAACGCGGTTGTGGCGGAATGATGTGTGGTTAACGTAAACAAAATGGCCACAACCCCGTTGGGGTTGGGAATATTCGTGGAACAGTAACCCAGGGTAGTCCCCCGATTCGGAATCGGGAGACAACCCTGGGCTTTGGGGCGGAATCCCGTTGGGATTCCCGGAATTGCCCAACGCAAATTTAGAAGATTACCGGGTTGAAGTATTTCGGAGTAATAGACGGCTTATTTGCCGCCAAAAAGCTTCTGCACTTTTGCCTTCACCACATCATCCATCTTGATGAGGGGCGGCCATTGGCGTTTGAAACCTTCGCCGGGTAATTTTTTAGTGGCATCGATGCCGAGTTTGCTGCCGCTGGCGATTTCGCTCGTGGCATGGTCGAGGACGTCGGCCGGGCCTTTGGTGAAGATGCTGTCGCGCTGGGGATCAGTGTTGGCGCAGAGGCGGAACAGGACTTCGCTGGTGTTGTGCACGTTCACGTCGTCATCCACGACCACGATGTACTTGGTGAACATCATCTGTCCCATGCCCCAGAGGCCGTGCATGATCTTGTAGGCCTGCATGGGGTAACTTTTCTTGATGCTGACGAAGACGAGGTTATGAAAGACACCTTCGGCGGGCAGCGCGATGTCCACGATCTCGGGGAAATTCATCTTGAAGATGGGCAGGAACAGTTTCACCGAGGCGCTGCCGATATAAAAATCTTCCATGGGCGGGATGCCGACGATGGTAGCGGGGTACACGGCATCTTTGCGGTGCGTGATGGCGGTGACGTGGAACACGGGGTACGGCTCAGGCAGGGTATAATAGCCGGTGTGATCGCCGAAGGGGCCTTCTTCGCGCAAGGGTTCGGTGGGGTCCACGTAACCTTCGATGACGAAATCGGCATTGGCGGGCACTTCGAGGTCGTTGGTCTCGCACTTGACGAGTTCCACGGATTTCTTGCGGAGATAACCGGCGAGCAGAAATTCATCGATGCCATCCGGCAACGGCGCGGTAGCGGCGAACGTGAAGGCGGGGTCGCCCCCCAAAAAGATAGCGACGGGCATGCGGGTGCCGGTCTCGTAATAACGCCGGCCATGTCGCGCGCCCACTTTTTGGAGTTGCCAGTGCATGCCTGTGGTGCGGTCGTCGTAAATCTGGATGCGATACATGCCGACGTTGCGCTCGCCGGTGTCCGGGTCTTTGGTGACGACGCAGGGGAGCGTGATGAATCGTCCGCCATCCAACGGCCAGCATTTCTGGATGGGCAGGTTGAGGAGCGTTGAAAGTCGAGAGTCGAGGGTCGAAGGCTGGCGCCAATCGGGAGCTTTGGGCCAGTTCGAGGCGCGAGGAGCGTCTGGAAATTTATGGATGACGTCTTTGCAGGGACCGCTTTTGACGATTTTGGGCCGGGCATGGCGCAGTTCAAAGGCCTGGCCAAGCAACTTCATGGTCTCACGCAAGGACGTGGGCGGCTTGGCTTTCATGAGCGAACCGAGTTCGGCGGCGGCAGAATCGACCGATTCGGCGTTGAGGCTCATGGCCATGCGTTTCCACGAACCCATGGTGTTGATGGCGACGGGGAAGGGGGAGACCTGGCCGTTGACGGTGGGTTTCTCGATGAGGAGCGCTTTGCCGCCGCCGGGGGATTTCATCTCACGATCGGCGAGTTCGGTGATTTCGAGTTCGGTGGCGACGGGTTGCGAAATGCGCTTCAGCTCACCTGCCTGAGCCAGTTTTTGCACGAAATCGCCGAAGCAATCGAAAGCCATGAAGTGAGGCTAACAGAACGAAAATAAAGGCCAAGTCCGGGATAAATCACGAAGGGATAACGGATGGATAAAACATGCGTGAAATTCACGCAAAAGTGCGTGGGATTCACGCATTTTTCCGCGAGAATTCGCATAAATTGCACATTTGTGCGGGGGCTAAAGGATGGCACGGTCATAGCTAAAATAATTTTCAGAAAATGGGTTGACTGTCCGAATGATTCGCCTAGAGTTCGCGGACTGTTTCCCCTAGAAACTAGAAAAAACCAACAGAAAAAAGTTTATGAAACGTATCAAACAGAAATTAGCGGCCTTTACGCTCATCGAGCTTCTGGTCGTTATCGCCATCATCGCAATTTTGGCGGCCATGTTGCTGCCCGCGCTGGCTGCGGCCAAGCGTCGCGCGCAACGTATTAACTGCGTCAACAACATCCGCCAGATCGAATTGGCGTTCAAGACGTGGGCGGTTGACAACAACGACCGTTTGCCGATGATCGTCTCCACCTCTGAAGGCGGTGTGAAAGAACAGATCATGTCGCAGGACCCGGCGCTCACCCCCGCGGAATCCACCTACGCGCACGTGATGTTCGTGGTCATGTCCAACGAATTGAGCGCGCCCAAGCTGTTGATCTGCCCCTCGGACAGCTCGCACAACACGGCCACCTCGTTCGCTGCCGTGACGAACGTCAACTGCAGCTACGTCGCCGGCAGCCAGGCTTCCGACGTCTATCCGCAATTGATTCTGCTCATGGACCGCAACGTCGGTGACGCTGCTTCGGGCACTGGTGTTCCGCCGACCACCCTGTACACCGGCGCTAAGAACTTGAACTACGAAGTGACCTCGAGCGCTAACAAAGCGAATTTCGGCTGGTCTGACATCATGCACCTGCGCCAGGGCAACATCGGCCTTGCGGACGGCAGCGTACAGCAGGTCAGCATCGCCAAGCTGCGCAACGCCGTCACCAATACCCCCGGCATCATTGTTTCAAACCTGATCGACTTCCCCGGCGACACGGCGGCGAAGAACGACAACAAATAATCGGGTTACGATTTAACACGCGAAAGGCACCCGCAAGGGTGCCTTTCTTTTTTTAGCCATTGGCCGTCGCGGTGCGGCGGATGATTTCCTGGAGAGACGTGGGCGGGCGGAAGCCGGTGGTAGTAGATAGTTTATCCACCACTGGCTTGCGCCGGCGCATGTCATCGAATCCCGCGCCATAAGCCTCCTGGTACGGCAGGAATTCCACTTTGGAATGTGAGCCAAGAGTCGTGATGACCGTTTGGGCGAGGTCGGCGATGGATATCTCCTCGGTGCTGCCGACATTGAAGATCTGGCCGCGGGCGGCGGGGAGATTCTGCAGGCGCATGATGGCCTCTACGGCATCGTGCACCCAGCAAAAGCAGCGCGTTTGCCGGCCATCGCCATATACCTTTAAAGGCTCACCGGCTTTGGCCGCCGCGATGAACCGGGGCAATACCATCCCATAACGCCCGGTCTGGCGCGGGCCCACCGTGTTGAACAGCCGCACAATGACCACGGGCAAATCTTTTTCTTTGGTGTAGGCCAGCGCGAGAAATTCATCCATCAATTTGGAACAGGCATAACACCAGCGCGACTGGTCCGGCGGCCCGATCAACAGGTCGTCATCCTCCCGGAAACCTTCTTTCTGGCTCTTCCCGTACACTTCGGAGGTGGACGTGATGAGAAGGGGCACACGATGCGGGGCCGCTGCTTTCAAAAGAAATTCCGTCTCGCGCAGGTTCGTCTCGATCACCTGGATGGGTGATTGCATCACCAGTTCGACGCCGACGGTGGCCGCGAGATGATAGATAGATTCCGCCTGGGCCACCAACGCGGGCAGTTCGTGGCACGTGGAGACCTTGGATTGAATGATACGCAGGCGCGTATTGGTTTTCACGGCCCGCAGGTTTTCCAGGTTGCCGGTGGAGAGGTCGTCGATCACCACCACGGGTTTGCCGGCCGCCAATAATTTTTCCACAAGGTGCGAGCCGATGAAGCCCGCCCCGCCGGTGACCAGGATGTGTTTGGTGGTGCTCATGGCAGTGCGGCGGCGATGGCTTCCGCCAGTTTTTGCCGGAACTCCGGGTCAGAGATGCGCCGGGCTTCGGCCGGGTTCGAAAGATAGCCGCCTTCCACCAGCATGGCCGGTTGGCGTTGTCCGCGCAATGCTCCCATGAAACGCGCATGCCGCAGGCCGCGGTCCTTGAACAAGCCGGTCTCCAACAGGCCGCGATGCACCCGGTACGCCCAGGCCCAGTTTGCGGTATCAAAAGCGTTGTTCGGGAAAACCTGTTTCACATCATCGGAATAATCGCGGGTGAGGGTTGATTCCATGCCCGTGGGCGTGAGGCAATAGGTTTCCAGGCCCGCTTCGCGTTCATCGGGCGCGGCGGAATTGAAATGCAGGCTGATGAACAGGTCCGCATGGTGCGCTGCCGTGAAGGCGACCCGTTCCGCGAGCGAGACATCGATGTCATTGGTGCGCGTCATTAACACCTGCCAGCCGTTCGCCTCGAGCAACGGCGCCAGGCGTAACGCCCAATCCAGTGTGAACTGTTTTTCCCATTGGTCGCCCAGCACGCTGCCCGTGCCGGAATTTGCCCCGCCGTGGCCGGCGTCAATGACGATGAGGCGGTTCGTTTTGGTCATCACCGGCAGGCGCAGGAGCGGTTCCAGGTTTTTTATCAGGTCCAGTCGATGCACATACAACTGTCCACCCACGATCTGCGGTGCGAAGCCCAGGCGCAACTGGACATCATTCCAATAAGCGGTGTCGGAATCGGCTTGCAACACCACGGTGCCATTGGTGGTCTGTACGTCAAACGCGACGCCGTCGCGGATGGATACCCGGCGCACCGGGCCGAGGTTGCGCAGTTGTGCCCAGCGATTCACTGATACCCATAGTTCGGGAAATTCATTGGTCCTGGGAAGGGCCGGCGGCGCGACCACGGGCGTCGGGGGTGGATTCGTGGCCGGCATATTGGTGCGCGGTGCCACGACCGGTGTTGCCACGATGTTCGTCGCTTTCGGCGCGGGGGTGGGTTTGGGCGGCTTCTCTTTCCATGCCGGCGGCGTATTGGTGCAGCCCGCCAGCGCAACGGCCAGGCAGATCAACAGTGGCAACGACTTCGGCATTCCGGACATTCTGCGAATGCCCGTGCCTGACTCAAGCTTTTCAGGAAAATTTGAAACGCACCTTGCCGACTTCCCGCCGACGCGCCATCATCCATGTGCTTGAAAATTCTCGTGGCCATCACCGGTGCCAGCGGCGCGCTCTACGCCCAGCGGTTACTCGATAATCTCGATCCCCGCGCGCACGAGGTGCACGTCGTCATCAGCAATTACGCGCAACAGGTGCTGGCCGAGGAATTACCCGGCGGGCTCCGGCTCGCTGAGGGCGTGAAATCGCACAACATCAAAAGCATGAACGCGCCTTTTGCCAGCGGCTCGAACCCACCGGATGCGATGGTCGTCGTTCCCTGTACCATGGGTACGTTGGGACGCATCGCCCACGGTTACAGCGAGGATGTCCTGCTGCGCGCGGCCGATGTCGTGCTGAAAGAAAAAGGGAAATTGATCCTTGTGCCGCGTGAGACGCCGCTGAATCTCGTCCATATCAAGAACATGGAACTGCTGCTATTGGCCGGTGCGACCATCCTGCCCGCCAATCCCATCTTCTACACCAATCCCAAAAGCATCGTGGAAGTCATCGACACCGTCGTCGCGCGCATCCTCGACCATATCGGCGTTCCGAACAAACTCGCCCCACGCTGGGCGGAGGAAAAGGAATGAGGATAAAAGATAGAAAATAGAAGATAGCAAAAGGAATCCTATGGCCATCATTAGAAGCTTTCGGGATTTACGTGCTTACCAGCAGACGAGGCTCGAAATTAGCCGTGTTTTTGAGGTGACTAAACATTTTCCCAGTGAAGAAAAGTATTCGCTCACCGACCAGATACGCCGCTCGTCGCGTGCTGTTAATTCAATGATTGCAGAGGCGTGGGCCCATCGCAGGTATCCTGCGTCATTCGTCAGCAAGCTCACGGACGCTATCGGCGAAGCAAATGAAACTCAATCATGGTTGGATGCCGCTCTCGATTGTAGTTACATCAAGCTATCTCAGCATCAAGAGTTGGACGCGGCCTGGCAATCCATTGGTGGTATGATTGCCAACATGATCAATAAAGCCGACGATTTCTGTAAGGCCGCCCGTTGACTATGGCTTTGCCATCTTCAATCCTCCATCCTCTATCTTCTGCCCGCAAGTGGGGAGGCTTCGTCCGTTTCTCACATACCATCTTCGCATTGCCATTCGCGCTGGCAGCCATGCTGGTGGCAGCACGGGAGAATCGGGGCTGGCCGGGTTGGAAAATATTCCTGCTCATCCTCGGCGCGATGGTTTCCGCGCGCACCTGCGCCATGGCCTTCAACCGCATCGCAGACCGTCACTTTGACGCGCTGAACCCGCGTACGGCCAGGCGCCATTTGCCCAGTGGCGAGATTTCTTTGGCGGGGGCGATTGCGCTGTGCGCGGTGTCTGCCGCCGGGTTGCTCGTGGCGAGTTATTTCCTAAATCCGCTATGCTTTTACCTCTCGCCGGTGGCGCTCATCGTCATCTGTTTTTATTCGCTCACGAAACGGTTCACGGATTACACGCATTTTTTTTTGGGTGTGGCCCTCGCGCTGGCGCCGGTCGGCGCGTGGCTGGCGGTGAAGGGTGCGGAAGTTTCGACCTCAGAAATTCTCCAGATGCTCACGCTCGCGACCGCCGTCATCCTGTGGCTCATCGGTTTCGATATCATCTATGCGTTGCAAGACCATGAGTTCGATAAATCGCAAGGACTCGGGTCGCTCGTTGTGGCCTGGGGACCTAAGAATGCGCTGCACGCGGCGTTCCTCGCGCATGTGTTGATGTGTGGTGTGTTGCTGGTGTTCGGGTTCCTGTGTGGCTTTCGTTTGGCTTACCTTGTCGGCTGGACAATCATTTTGATTTGCCTCGTGCTGGAGCATTGGATTGCGCGCCGCCGCAGCTTGAACTGGATCAACATCGCCTTCTTTCGCCTGAATGCGGTGGTCAGCCTTGTGTTCCTGGCGGTGGTCGCCGGGGAAGTCATCTTTCAGGGCGGGTTCCGGTGGCGTTAAAAGGCCCAAATTCCCCGTAACGTCCGGCTGGATTTGCTTCTAAGGAGGGCATGGACACGGTAAAACTGGACCCCACCATGCCGAACAAATGCCCGCAATGCGGCACACCGCTCGACGCCGGTGCGCTTGGCGGCCTTTGCCCCGTTTGTTTGCTCAAGCAAGGGGCACAGGAAACGGTTACCGGCAGCCCTACACCGCCATTTGTTCCTCCCACCATCGCTGAACTCGCCCCGCTTTTTCCACAACTGGACATCATCGAACTCATCGGCAAAGGCGGCATGGGTGCGGTTTATAAGGCGCGCCAGAAGCAACTCGACCGCCTGGTGGCCCTCAAGATCCTGCCGCCGGGCATTGGCCACGACCCATCCTTCGCGGAACGTTTCTCGCGCGAAGCCCGTGCGCTCGCCCGGCTCAATCACCCAGGCATCGTCACCATCCACGACTTCGGCCGCGCGGATGGCCTTTATTATTTCCTGATGGAATTCGTCGATGGCGTGAACCTGCGCCAATTGCTCAACACGAGCCGCGTCTCCGCGCGCGAAGCGCTCGCCATCGTCCCGCAGATCTGCGATGCGCTCCAGTTCGCGCACGACCACGGCATCGTGCATCGCGACATCAAACCGGAAAATATTTTGCTCGATCGCCAGGGCCGCGTGAAGGTCGCCGACTTCGGCCTCGCCAAACTGGTTGGTGCTGCAACGGAGACGCTCACTTCTGTAGGTGGAGAGGAGCCGGGTGAAGTTGCGTCGGAACTCACCGACGCCGGCAAAGTGCTCGGCACGCCGCAATACATGTCACCCGAGCAGATCAAAAATCCGGGCGAGGTGGACCATCGGGCCGATATCTATGCGCTCGGCGTCGTTTTTTACCAGATGCTCACCGGGGAACTGCCCGGCAAACGCATCGAACCACCGTCGCGCAAGGTGCACATCGATGTGCGCCTGGATGAAATCGTCCTGCGCGCGTTGGAGAAGAAGCCGGAACTCCGTTATCAACAGGCGAGCATCTTCAAGACACAGGTGGAGACATTGGCGGACCTGGCTGGTAAAGCGGCGGGTGGAGGTTCCACGACCACTTCCCGCCCGCTGGCTCTGCCGGTCTCTAACATTTCGATCGGGATTTTCGCTGCGCTCGTCACATTGTATTTTATTTGGCTTTTTTTGTCCGGGTATCTGCTCCCCGGGCGCGTGTATAGCCATTTTGACTGGGACGGGAACCCCATCGATTACATGAGGAAAGAAGAGTACCTGGTGGTGATGGCTGTGTTACCGTTGTTGTTCTTTGTTTTGTTTTATTTTTTCAGCCTGGGCATCCGCACCCTTCCAAAAAGTTTGATCCGTGTTCCGTGTCGCGATTTCTGGCTCGCGCCCAGCCGGCGCGCTTTGCTGGCTAAACTCCTTTTCCGCCGCCTGGCGGTGATGAGCTGTTTGCTGGTTCTGTTTTTTGGCGGACTGCATCTGACGATCGTCATCGCTAACAACGCACTGTCGCCTCATCTGAATAATGGGGCCGTGTATGCCCTCGCCATGGGATTATTCATCGGATTGATCTGTTGGATCGTGGACCTGGTATTGTTTTTGGCCAGCGGTGAAAAAAACTGCGTCTGGCTGAAAGGTCCGGAGTCGCATTTGTTACAGGCCGTTGAATCCTGGCTGGCTATCGTAGATGGTGGCGATTACGCCAAGAGCTGGAATGTTGCGGCGCCTTATTTCCGGCAGGTCATCACCCGCGAGGAATGGATCCAGCGGCTTGAAAGAGTCCGCCGCCCGCTCGGCTCCCATGTTGTGCGGCGTTTTGATTCCGTTGAGATTCCGCTCGGTCGCCAAAAGGCGATCGTGAAATATCACACCACTTTTGATGAGGTGTCGTACACGGAAACGATTACTTTTGCGCAGCAACCCAGCGGTGACTGGCGGGCCATCAGCTATCTTATCCTGGGCGAGGATGCCATGACACCTGTGTTTCCCGTCTTTGCTTTCGGTGTCGCGCTGGCGCTTTTCGCGACGCTGGTGTTCGTCTTTCCAGCACAGTGGGATCCGAAGCTTGGAATTCACGTGACTTGAAGTCGCGGC